>ERZ779880.21-NODE-21-length-246916-cov-13.123920_pt1 | contig 246916 bp, 256 predicted proteins | sample MGYA00511555_ERZ779880 | MGnify/ENA primary metagenome ERZ779880 (study PRJEB29588, sample SAMEA2145815) | human gut metagenome | biome: human gut; feature: human-associated habitat; material: faeces | place: Denmark | collected 2008/2010 ... | reverse complement strand
TTATAATTAAACAATAAAAAAGGCGGTGGTAAATAATGGGCAATCAATACCATTTAGAAGATTTAAGTGGAGAAAGGATTGATTACATAACTTTTGTTAAAAAAGAGAAATGCTCTGATAATGGACACGCAAGGTATTTATGCAGATGTGATTGTGGCAACGAGTTCATAAAGAGAAAAGATTTAATAATGAAAATGCATATAAAATCTTGCGGTTGCAAATCGGTCAGAAAAGCACCTATTAAAAATCCAACAAAATTAAAAGGAAAAGGCAAAAATAAAACAAAAGACCATACAGATTTAAGTGGAAAACAATATGGTAGGCTTACTGTATTGGAGTGTATTGGAAGCGACAAGTACCATAAAAGGTTATATCGTTGCTTGTGCGAATGCGGTAAAGAAAAAATTACTACTCAGGCATTATTAAAAAGAGGGGAAGTTACTTCTTGCGGATGCAAGCAAAAAGAGGTTATTTTCAAACAAAACGGATTAAGTACAAAAAGAATATATGCAGTATACCATAGTATGAAAATTCGTTGCTATAACAAAAAGTTTAAACAATATAAGGATTATGGTGGAAGAGGCATTACTATATGCCCTGAATGGTTGGGCGAAAACGGATTAAAAAATTTTTCTGAATGGGCTTATGCAAATGGTTATGACGAAAACGCACCAAGAGGGCAATGTACTATAGATAGAATAGATAACAACAAAGGCTATTCTCCAGAGAATTGCAGGTGGGTTACTATGCAAGAGCAATCAAAAAACAAAAGAAACTCTAATTTGAAGAAGTGTGTTGTTATGAACAAAAAGACAAAAGTATTAGACAAAGAACAGTATAAGAACATTATCGCAAATCAGTGAAAAACGTGTTGAACAGGCAATCAATAAGCACCTGCGCCTTGCGTAGTTTAGCAATAAAAATTTTGGCAGGAAATTTTATTTTTCCTGCCTTATATTTTGTAAAACCATAACAAGAGCAACACTTGAATATCGGTTTTTACCCAATTCCTCAATCAGCTTTTCTTTTGTCATTGTCGGATTAGTTCTTTTTACATACTCAAGAATCTTGTCAATACTCATTATCCTACTCTCCTAACTGCCCCTAAAACCATATCAACAATGTCAAATACTTCATCTCCGTATGTTGCCACAAAATCGCACAATATCTCTTCTTGTTCGATAGGCAAATACACATCATAGGACATACAGATTGCGTGACATACTTCGTGTATAAGCACCTTGCGTTGCATGAATCCACGCAAGGCATTTGACAGATAAATTGTATGTGTATTTCTATCAGTTACGCCTAATACAGAAATATTGTCTGACCGCTTTAATTCGTTCGAATTTGAATTTTTATATTGCACTCGCCAATTTGTACCATTAATGCCAAAAACCATCTGTATGCTCCTTTCTGAATAAAACAGGCTATGAATATTGCTACTCATAGCCCTTAAAATCATATCTTAGATACAAGAGTACTTAACTTTGTTCTAAGCAAGTTCTTCTCTTCTGCTGACATATCAGCCACCATACCTGTAATATCGCTTGCAAGTTCCTTAGTATAGCTGTCAAGTGACTTCATCTTGTGTTCCTTATCCTCTGGCGTATTAGCCTTGTGCATTTCCTTAGTTTCTGTGTAGTTTCTCTTTGCTCTGTCGTAATTGCTTTCAGACATTGGCTCTGTATAGTACATCTTGCCATAATCCCTATCCATATCCCTCATATGCTCTGCTTCTGGGTACATGTGCATATAAGGTGGTTCTTCATATCCCCTGCGGTATGTCCCCTTGCCTTTTGGGGCGAATCTGCCATTTGCATAGCGGTAATGGTCATAGTATCTTCTGTCTGGATAATCTTCGTACTGTTCAAGCATACGCATAATGTCTTCGTTATCTTCTGACTTTTCCATAGCTTCAACAATTCTGTAATCTTTGTCAAAACAAGCTATGTTCTTCGCTATTTCTGTAAAGTCCTTTAAATCGTCAAGGTTCTGTCCTTCAAAATTGTCAATTCCAATGCCGTCAACTTTAGCCTTGACACATTCCATAATTTGTTTAGCCCATTTATGCATAATATCAAGCCTCCCTTACTGCAATCAAATTACTGTTCTGTACTTCAATAGCCTGTGCTGATGTATTCTGCACCGCTACTGTACTGCAACAGCCACAAGGTACATCAACATATGCCTGTGCTGATACGTTAAATAAATTTTCAACTGCGGCTGGCGTTACAATCATTCGCGTTGACTGTAAGGGCTCTCCGTCTACTGCAATGGCAAGTGATATAGCTTCTACTGTACCGCCTGTCGGAATCTGAATGTTACCGCTATAAGATACTAAAAATCTTGCTTTGCACTGATTTGTAATACCTCTTAGCTTTATAATTCCACTTCCCTGTCTGTGGACTATACATTTTGTTCCGCTTACTGCTGTTTCTGTGAATGCAACATCTTCTCCGGCGGCAACTGTTTGTAATGCAATTCCTGTTATTTCCATTATCTTTACCTCTCTTTCATAAAAATAAGGGCAAACATTATAGTCTGCCCTTTGTGTTTGCAAGTAATACTGCATAGCAGACATAATCGAGTTAAACTCAATTAAGATACTCAATTATTAAGTTTTAGCATCCGCAACCTGTATTGCAACCGCAACCATATGCATAAGCATTTGGGTTAGGTACGACATATGCCGGGATAGCGGACGGATTTACTGCATTGATAATCTGCTGTGTCTGAGCTGCCATCTGAGTTGTAAGTAGTGCACTCTGACGATCCTGTGAAGCAGCTCTGCGTAAATCGTTGTTCTCTGCTGTAAGTGTTGCTATCTTATCCTGGCATAAGTAGTCAAGAATTGCTCTAGTACCTGCATTCTGGCTATCAATAATGTCTCTTGTGTTGCTATTCATGGTGTTCTGCAAAGCACAAGTGTTAGTTGCCATGTTGTAGTTTATGCCCTGAATGGCTTCTCTTGTCTCGCAGCAACAGTTAGCAAGCTGTGCCTGTAAAGCATTGGTATTCTGCATATTAGCGACTGTATCAGCGTTAATAGCCTGCTGTATGCCGTAGCCTGTCTGCATGATATTTGTGTTAATACCATTAAAACCAGTAAGCATGCTATTGTTCATAGCGTAGAATCCATCGCAAAGTCCATTAGAAATGCCGTCTAACTTGCTGATAACTGCTGAATTATCAAATCCTCTCTGAATATCAGCCTGTGTAGCAGCTGTCGCAACATAGCCACCGCCATTGTTGCCACCAAAACCGCCAAATCCGCCATTGCCCCATCCAAAGAGTAATGCAAATACAACGATTATCCAAAGCCATCCACCATCAGCCCATCCGCCGTTATTGCCGTTGCCGTCAATATTAGCGACTAATGGTACTGATGCTGTGTTGCAATTTGAACTAAACATAATTTTTTACCTCCGTTATTAAAATTTTATATACTTAATCTTGCAAGAATTAGTATCAAAGTTAATTAAAATGTGTTATAATATATTTGTACGGATATGGTAGCTCCCGATAAGCTGTTTGTCCTAACAGTTTCCGTACATTAGCTGGTATAGGACATCTCGCACTGAAAGGACAGGTGTTATTTTTATGCAAGAAATTTGGAAAGATATTTCGGGCTATGAGGGCTATTATCAAGTCAGCAACTTGGGAAATGTAAAATCCATGGAAAGAATGGTTGAAAGGAAAAATAATGAAACAGGTAATCTGTCATTAAAATCAAGAATACTCTCCCTAAATACATATCCAAAAGGATATAAAAAAGTTACCTTAAGGAAAAATAATACAAGTAAGTCATTTTTTGTTCATAGATTAGTTGCTGAAGCATTTATCCCAAACCCAAACAATTATCCATATGTAAATCACAAAGACGAAAATCCAAGCAATAACCATTCTGATAATTTGGAATGGTGTACCAACGAGTACAATATGAGTTATGGTACACTAGGATATCGAATATCTTTGGCTAAATCAAAGCAAGTATTCCAATTTGACCTTGACGGAAATTTTTTAAATACTTTTTATGGAGTAAATGTAGCCAGCAGAATAACCAATATTTCTTCAACTTCCATCGTAAATTGTTGCAATGGAGCTTCAAGAAGTGCTGGCGGTTTTCTTTGGTCTTTTTCTCGAAAAGTTAAATTGCCCGAATATAAGCAGGCAAAAATTATTAAAAAATACGACAAAAATCATATTTTAATAAAAACTTGCCACTCTATGAGAGAAGCTGAAAAAGAAGAGAAAATATGCGCCCAAACATTTAATAAATACGCAAATAAGAATATAATGTATAAAGGCTTTTATTGGGAACTTATATAGTTCCCTTTAAAGTCTTATATTTTGTTTTATTTGCGATACAAAATCATCTGCTTGTATACCTTTTTCTTTGCATAAATTTCTTGCTAATTCTTCTACACCTTTCATATTTCCGCTTTGTACCATTCCTAAAGCATTCTTCATGATAGGATTGCTCATAATCTGATTATTCCCCATCATCCGCTGTATGAACTGTTGCGGACCAGCTTTCATCATCTGAAAAATGTTAATTGGGTTCATTCTTCATCACCGCCCTTGCTTTGAGTTCTTGAAGTTTTTCTCTGTGTTCCTAAAGATTTATCAAATCTATCTTCTAACTGTCCTATTTTCTCTGATAATTCCTCAAACTTATTCAAGAATAGCTGTGTGCTTTCGTCTGATAGGGTAAATTTAGCGTTTTCTGCGTTAGACATAGAATTTACTGTCTGATTATCTTTTGGGTCTGTATAAGGCTTATACACAATCGTTCTAATTGTTCCGTCAGCATTCCAACCCTTGACATAAATTTCTGACATATCTTGCTTAGGGAAAAATGCCATTGAGCCATCCATAGGCACTTCATTTGCATTAATATTTTCAACTGCCTGTACTATTCTTCCATTAATACCTGCTATCTGTTGTGGTATAGGCTGTTGATTTGCTAAGGACATTTGTGTCCCTGCCACTGGCTGTTGCAAGCTCTGTTGATAATTTTGCAAAAAGTTCATTCTATCCGCATATGGATTCTGCATAGGCATATAATTATTATTCATCATAGGTGTTGTCTGATAAGGATTGTTTATCATCTTTTACCTCCTCCAAGACTTCTTCAATTGCGTGGATAACAAGAGATAATGTCACTAAGTCAAGTTTCTGCAATTCTTCTTTACTTAAGATTTTTTCTCTAACTTCATCAGAAAACATTCGCACTACCTCTCTTTCTAACTTAATTTTGGCATAAAAAAAGAGAAGAACATTATCAAGTTCTTCTCATATTTACATCACGCAAAAGCTCTTTTATTTAATTGTCTTTATCCGTACACCATTAAATTTCCCGTACACCATTTTTACACCATTTTGCCATTGAAATACATAGAAATATATAGATTTATGTGGTGTATAGATGGAGTAAGCACTTTTATTTTATCCTCCGCAAAATCCCTTAAATACAGTAATTATCATAACTCTCATTAAGGTCATAAGGAGTTATCTGGTATACATAATAATTCAACCAGTTAGTATAGAGATTGTTTGCGTGGCTTCTCCATGAAAGCAATGGTTTTCTGTTGCAGTCATCATCCGGATAATAATTAACTGGAAGATCAGGCTCAATTCCTTTATCAATATCACGCTTATATTCCTGATCAAGAGTTAATCTGTCATATTCAGGGTGTCCCATAACAAATATCTCTTTTCCTCCATCACCAAGAACAATATATATTCCTGCTTCATCTGAATCAGCAAGTACTTTAAGTCTTGGATTGTCAAGAATCTGCTGTCTGCTTGCCTGTGTATATCTTGAATGTGGTGCCATGAATACATCATCAAAGCCTCTTACTAAAGGCTCTTTTCTATTCATAACCCTGTGCTTGTACACACCTGACAGTTTCTTAGGAAGTAATTCCTTCTTAATACCATAATGGTAATACAATCCTGCCTGTGCACCCCAACATATATGAATTGTTGAAGTAACATGCTTCTTAGACCACTCCATCACTGTTGTAAGTTCATCCCAATAATTAACTTCTTCAAAGTCAAGTTTCTCGACAGGTGCTCCTGTAATAATCATTCCATCATAATTATTATTCTTAATTTCTTCAAAAGTCTGATAAAACTTCTTAATATGTGAAGCTGAGGTATTCTTTGAAACATGTGATGACATCTGTAAAAATGTAACATCTATCTGTAAAGGTGTATTAGATAAACCTCTTAAAAGCTGTAATTCTGTATCCTGCTTTATAGGCATAAGATTAAGAACTATTATCTCCAAAGGTCTTATATTCTGTGAAATAGCTCTGTTTTCGTCCATGACGAATATATTCTCTTCTTCCAATTCTGCTTTAGCTGGTAAGTCACTCTGAATCTTAATTGGCATTATTGTTCCTTCTTTCTGTTATCATTGTTGTCTGATTATATCATATCACCTTTAATAACTGTATAAAAATTTTCTTTACTTTATCATTTCCATAAATTCATCAATCGTAAGCACCTTAACCCCCAGTGAATTAGCCTTATCAAGCTTAGAGCCTGCTGCCTCTCCTGCAACAAGATAATCAGTCTTTTTGCTGACACTTCCTGTTGCTTTGCCTCCATTAGAAACAATCAGTTCTTCCATATCCTTACGGCTGTAATTATCAAAGCTTCCTGTTACAACAATTGTCTTTCCTTCAAGCTTATCTGACATTTCTTTTTTCTCTGGCATCTGCATATTAAGACCTGACTGTTTTAACCTTTCCAGCAATTCAATATTAGCTTCATCATGGAAAAAGTCATATATACATTTAGCTGTAGTTGCACCTATATCAGGAATATTCTGCAGTTCTTCTTCGCCCGCATCAGCAAGCGCCATAAGATTATCATAATAATTCATAATCTGCTTGGCTGTATTCTTGCCAACATTTCTTATTCCAAGTGCAGTAAGCAGTCTGTCTGGTGTGTTCTCTTTAGACTTCTCAATAGCTGCAAGCAGCTTATCAGTATTCTTCTCTTTTCCTATAATTCCCTTTTCAATCAGTTCATCACGGTGTTCTTTCAATGTATATATATCAGCATAATTGTGTATATATCCATATTTTATAAGAGCATCAACAAGAGTTTCACCAAGCCCCATAATATTCATGCAGTCGAGTGATGTAAAATACGCCACTGTTCTTGACAACTGTGCTGCACATGAAGGATTGACGCATCTTATATCTGCTGTATCCTCTTCTCTTATAAGAGGCTCTCCACATACAGGACATACCTTTGGTGCTTCAAATACATGCTTAGGTACCTTTACGCAGCCATTAAGCTTAGGAATAATCTCACCACTCTTAAACAGTTTATATTCTCCACCTATTCCTACATTCATCTGTGTAATATAATCCTGATTATGAAGAGTAGCTCTTGATACACTTGTACCACACAGCCTTGCAGGCTTTCCGGTTTCCGAATCATGGAATATTCCTGTAAATGTAAGTTTTCCTGTTCTTCCCACATCTACAAGAATATCATCCATAACAACAACTCTTTCTTCTGGCGGATATTTGTATGCAATATGTCCGCTTGAATACTTACTTCCTGCCGGAAACTCCTGTCTGAAAGCAATATGGTCAATCTTAACAACAGCCCCATCAATATCATATGGAAGTTCTTCTCTCATTCTTCCTATCTCATCAATGGCACTGACAACCTCATCTTTTGTCTTGCATATCTTATGATATACAACCGGCACACCTGCTGCTTTTAATATATCCATTCCCTTACTGTGGCTTTCCATAATCTCAGCTGGTCCGTCCTGTACATTAAAGATAAACATCTCAAGCCCTCTCTTCTTAGTAATTGAAGTATCAAGCTGTCTTAATGTTCCGGCTGCAAGATTTCTAGGATTAGCGGCTGTCTTTTTCTCAAGTCTTTCCTGTTCTTCATTATATTTTTCAAAATCCTCATGGCTCATATACACTTCACCACGAAGTTCCAGTGAATCATAAGGAAGATCAATAACCTGTAATACATCACCAATTACCATTGCATTAGCTGTAACATCCTCACCAATAAGACCGTCTCCTCTTGTCTCTGCCAACTGCAAATGCAACTTTCCATCAGCTTCTTTTGCATATCTTAAACTCATGCTTAAGCCGTCAATCTTAGTCTCTACTGAAAATGTGCAGTCAGGATGCATGGCATGAACCTTATCAATCCATGCACACACTGCATCTTCTGAAAACACATCTTCTATAGATAACATAGGTACATTATGAGTCACCTTGACTCCGGCTTCTCTTTTGACAGTTCCACCAATCTTCTGTGAAGGTGAATCAGATGTCACCCATTCAGGATGCTCTTTCTCAATCTCCTTAAGCCTTATCATAAGCTTATCATACTCATAATCACTTATCTCTGGTTCGTCCTGATTGTAATATCTATCCATATGATAATCTATCGTCTTCTTAAGTTCTGAATATTCCTGTAATAAATCCATAATCCACTCCTTACATAACTACTTATATATCTGCTCATAAAGTGTATTAAGTTCTTTTCCGTCAAGCTCTCTGTACTCGCCTGTCTTTAAATCGCCAAGCTGCACATTCATAATTCTTATTCTTGTCAGTTTAGTTACACTATATCCACATTCTGCACACATTCTTCTTATCTGTCTGTTAAGTCCCTGTGTAAGAATTATTCTGAATGTCCTGTCTGATATCTTTTCTACAACACATTTTCTTGTAGTTCTGTCGAGTTCCTTAAGATATATTCCCCCCGACATTCTCTTTATAAAGTCTCTATTAATTGGTTTATTAACTGAGACAATATATTCTTTCTCATGTCCATTAACAGAACGAAGCAGCTTGTCCATCATGTCACCATCATTAGTAAGCAGTATAAGTCCATCAGAATCCTTGTCCAGTCTGCCTACAGGATATATTCGTTCTTTATATCCTATATAATCTACTATGTTATTCTTCCCCTGTTTATCAGTTGTGGTACATACAATTCCAACAGGCTTATTAAAAGCTATGACTACCTGTGGTGGTGTGCTGCTGTCTATCTTTCTGCCATCAACACATATAATTGTATTGTCCTCTACCATCTCACCCATATCTGCAATCCTGCCATCAACTGTGATACGTCCTTCTTGTATCATCCTGTCAGCTTCTCGTCTTGAACAGACTCCATGGGCACTGAGATATTTATTAATACGCTCTGACATTCTCCCTCCAATTTTTATAATACAGATGTATTAATTTTAACAAAAGAAAAAAATTAATTCAATTGTTGCGGGTTTTAATTTAATAATGTATATTAGATAAGAATATAAATTAATATATATTATGTACATGTAGCTTAGCTGGATAAAGCGTTCGCCTCCGGAGCGGAAGATCGTGGGTTCGAATCCCATCATGTACATTACTTGATTATTAACTGGATTATTCTACATAGTTATAAGTCTCTGGGTTCTGTTATACTCATACACATGATCCGACAGAACTTCCTCTGCTGCTACCCCTTCAGTATTAACTTCCCTTACCATATTAACAAGTTCATCCTTCTCGAACACAGACAATTTAGGAAGCAGTATAACCTCATGCACTGATGAAGGCAATATATACAGATCCTCACCAAGCTTCTGTGCAAAATCATATAATACATTCTCATAAAGAATGCATGCTGCACCGTTGAGCTTCGTTTCATTAGTGAGAATGTACATATCAGATGGAACATAATCTCTTAAATCAATATCTTTTCCATCAACATTAACCCCGCATTTTTCAAAAAGCGCAGCCATTGAACTTATCCTGCAATGCAAAAGGTCAGGGGTATTCTTCAGAGCAGCTTTATAAACATCATCAATTGTTACTTTCCAGTTCTTAAGATTATTATTGTATATAAGCGCTGTCGCACTTTTTCCGTATTCCTTGTCCAGCAGACAATAAAACACCACAGCAAGATCAAGTATTCTTTTATGCGGAACCTGCTCAAGCAGCTTTTCATTGCTTCTGTAATTGACAACCTTATAGACAATCTTGTCTTTTATTGTCTCGAACTGTTTAAGAATATTAACATCAAATGTGACATTATTCTTATTCTCCTCATATACAGTCTCAATCTGTCTTATAATATTTCTAATATCCTCTCCCCGGGTATACTCCTCATAAAACCCCTCAAGATATATAGTCGGTGCAATATCCTTCCCCTTTTCCATAATTACAAGTCCATCCATCTCGCAACCATTATTCTTAATCACATGGTTGATAGTAACATTGCCTCCCTCTCCTGCAATATACTCAGTATTCTTCTTAATATATTCGACAAACTTCTTATACTCCATATACTTTTCCCTTTCAAATTCTCATATCCCTGCGCATGGATAAATATAAATATTTTGTACGAGTATAAGATTATATTAATGCATAATATTTGTCAATAATATATATAGTATCGTGACCATTTTGTTATAATCCGTCATTTTTATGTTATAATCGGTATAAAAAATGTCGTATCTGGTAGGTTTCTGCTTGCAAAAATGCATTTCCCCGGATACGACATATACAAGATATAGTTATTAAGTTATGCAAGCTGTTTAAGAACTTCAGTTATAAGTTCCCATGTTCTTCTTGTTGATTCAATATCAAGTTTCTCTTTGACAGTATGAATATCAATTATATCAGGGCCGAAAGATACACAGTCAAGTCCGTCAATCTTAGCTGCCATAATTCCACATTCGACACCTGCATGCATTGTTTCTACAAGCGCATCCTTTCCAAAAAGCTTCTTATAAGAATCACACAGCATGTCTCTTATCGCAGAATCTTTCTTAAATTCCCATGCCGGATATACTCCTGCAAGTTCATATGTTCCACCAAGATAATCAGTCATCGCTCCAATTTTATCTGTAAGGTATTCTTTCTCGCTCTGGGAACTGCTCCTTACAAGATATGTTGTATAAAATGCTGATTCATCAGAACTAACAACACCAAGATTAAGTGATGTCTGCACCAGACCTTTAATATCATTACTCATCTTAATAACACCATCAGGTATATAATTAAGCACATTTATTATCATCTGGCTTGTTTTATCATCACATGCCTGGCATCTGCTTTCAGCTTCATTTTTTATTGTAATAATAAGTTGTGAGTCTGTTACTGAATATTCCTCTTTTAATACATTTGCAGTATTATTAAGAAGCTCGGTAACCTTATCTGCTTCCTGAGTCATTATTGCCGCATTAGCAAATGGAGCTATAGAATTGTCTTTTTCACCACCCGATATGCCTACAATATTAACACATTCTTTAACTGCAAAAAGAAGGCGTCCCATCAGAATATTAGCATTAGCACGCTGGCATATTATATCTGTTCCAGAATGTCCGCTTGTAAGTCCGTTAATCTTTATTGTAATCTTTGTTCCTGTAATGTCCGATTTATTCAATGGATAAGAAGCCTTTAAAGTTGCTCCGCCTGCACATCCCGAAAGGAATATTCCCTCTTCTTCAGAGTCTATATTAAGCATAATCTTACCATCAAGGCAGTCAAGATTAATTGCCTCTGCACCTGTCATCCCAACCTCTTCATCAACTGTAAAGACAGCCTCTATTGGTGGGTGGCTCATATCCTTGCTATCCAATATTGCAAGTGCGTAAGCTACTGCTATTCCGTCATCTGCGCCAAGAGTTGTGCGGTCGGCTTTGACATATCCGTCTTCTATATACAGGTCAAGGCCTTCTTTTTCCATATCTTTAACCTTATCATCTGTCTTTACTGCTACCATATCAATATGTCCCTGCAGAATAACCGGTGCCGCCTTGCTTTCACTGTCACTGGCAGGTTTCTTGATTATTACATTATAACTTTCATCCTGTTTAAACCACAGATTCCTTTCTTTTGCAAATTCACACAGATAATCACTTATCTTCTTCACATTACCAGAACCATGTGGAATTGCACATATCTGTTCAAAATATTTAAACACAGCCTGTGGCTGTAAGTCTGCTAAAATGTTGTTACTACTCATATCTGCCTCCTGTTATTAGTATGTGATAATTATTATAGGTAATATGCGAAGTAAAAACAATACATACGTCAATCACTCCGTGTAAGCTTTCTCCCCTCTTAGCAGTCTGTCAAGCATATCAGCTAATGGTACCATAGCATTTTTTACCTCTGTACTGGTATTAGTCTGTGCTCCTGCCTCAATAAGCATTGATCTGCCTTTCATATGAAGGCAGTAGCGGTATGCATTAATATATATTTTTCTTAACAAACCCGGATAATATTCTTCTCCTAACAGATACATCTGCAGACTCATTGCAAGATTATCATCCCTGTTGGCATTGTAAAGGTATCCTATATCTCCTTTTGTCTTACTATAGCTTATTCCGTTAAACAGCATAACTTTAGACATTGATACACCATTTACTTCCGTTACAAGTCTCGTTGTATCAGGAACTCCATCCCTGTGAAGGTCAATTACAACCTCAATTGATGGATTCTCTTCAAGTATTCTTGCAACATTTTCTTCTGCATATGTATACGCTTTACTTCTGTCAAGCTTTCCGTCAACATAATCATATACAGTTGTATCATGGTATACGTTATAACCATATGTATTAGTAAGTAAATCTGTAAGATAATCGCCTACTCCGATTATTGTTGTAGATGTGTCTCCTTCTGCAGTATCCGTAAATCCTTCCTGTGAATGTGTGTGAAATATCAGTATCTGCGGAGAATCCACATTTTTCTCCAAAGACAGGTCTCTTGCAAGAAACTCATCAGGACGCATTATTTCTGGTGTAAGATTAGTAATTGATGTGACTGTGTAGAATTTCATAAGAAAATCATAATTTCTTAAATCAGATATATTATAGACATTTCCCGGTGCACTCTGCTGTGTATCCTGTGAAAGTGCTCCTGCTCCTGCCTCGACAACTCCTTCATCCGTCTGCGTTGCCGGCACTTTATCATCCTGCGTCATTCCGAAAACATATTCCGAGTCAACCCATACAGAACCTGAATTTTCATCATAATTATCTTCAAAATATGTTTCTACTGGAAACAGCGTTTTTACTGCATTTTCATAGATTCTGTTCTGAACATAATATATAAGATTAAAACTATAATTCATCATAATCACCATGAGTATTAAGCCTGTGAATATAAACATATACACAGGCCTGTACTTTCTATCACCCATACAGCCTCCTTGTTTTGCGTTACCATTATATTGTATTCATGTCATCCATGAATATGAACGCCAACACGGTTAATTGCTTTGGATATTATAATACTTATATTCCTGATGTCTGAATCAATGTCCTTCGGGGTTACATACATTTTACCTGCCCCCTGAATAATACCTTCCGCATCTATAACAGTCGGAACGCCAATTGCAAGCACCGGTACACCAATATTATCCTTAGTTATTCCAATTCTGTGATTACCAACACCTGAGCCGGGATTAATTCCCTGGTCAGAAAGCTGTATTGTACTATTTAATCTGTTCACGCTTCTTGCTGCAAGCGCATCTATCGCAATGCATACATCTGGCTTTATCTGGCTTACAACACCTTTAATAATTCCAGCTGTTTCAATTCCAGTCTGTGCCATAACTCCCGGACTAAGCGTGCATACTCCGGTATCCCCGCCCTCTCTTATATTAATATAAATGTTATCTACAACCTCAGGGCCTAATGAATCCGATGTTATATTTCTGTTACCAAGTCCTATAACAAGGATTTTCTCTGGTTTTACATTCTTATTCATTCGTTTTAAAAGTTTGAATATATAACCTGCAAGTGTAGATATAACCTCTCTGGCATAATCCTCGTCACCGCCTGTAATCTCATCTGCTTCTATTGTAAGATACGTTCCCTTAGGTCTTCCTATTGCGATTTCGCCCAAATGATTTGTCACCTGTAGTTCTGTGACTTTCACACCCATTCTTGATTTCTTACTTTCCCTTAATCTGATGCCTTTTAGTCTTCCACTACCATTCATAGCCTCTTCATTAGCTTCGACTGCAAGGTCAGTTCTCACCACGATATTATCCATTTTTCATATCACCTCACAACATATTGTGTATAAAAATCAAATTTTTATACTAAAATCTTCATTTGGTTCTTGACATATAGATTTTTCTACTATAAAATGTGTGAGTATGTTTACATTAGATCGTCCGTGTCCGGCTTTAATGCGAAACAGATATTATTATTGAATTATGATTTGGAGGTGTACGGATTGGCTAACATTAAATCTGCTAAGAAGAGAGTAATTACAAGTCAGGTAAGAGCTGAAAGAAATAAGGCGATTAAGTCTAGAGTTAAGACTTATATCAAAAAGGTAGAGGCTGCTGTTGCTGCTGGTGACAAAGCTGCTGCTAACGAAGTTCTCCCTGTTGCTATAGCTGAGATTGAGAAGGCTGCTTCTAAGGGAATCTTCCACAAGAACGCTGCTGCTAGAAAAGTATCTCACATTACTAAAGCTGTTAACGCAATGGCTTAATAGGAACTTGAATATTTTAAAGAACCCGGTGCTGACACCCACTCGCATCGGGTTCTTTTTTATTTGCTGTATTTAATTATAATAAGTTCAACTCCCAGTCTGTCATTAAGTCTGCCCTGCTTGACTGCTTCTTCTGTTCTCGCACATTCATTCAGTGCATCAAGAAGTGTACTCATCTCGAAATATTTTGCCTGTGCCTGATATTTACCGGCAACAAATGGTGCATCTCCTATCCTTGAGGCAATCTCTTTCCCTGAAACTCCCCTTGACATAAGGTCTTTCACCTGCAATATTCCGTTAAACTGTCTGACTATAAGATATAGTATTCTCATCGGAGGTTCTTTCAATTCCAATAAATCATAATATAAATCAAGTGCCTGCTGCTGTTTCTTGTTGGCAATCGCACTTATCATGTCAAATATATGGCTTGTCGTCTGTGTGGCACACACTTTCTCAACGTCTTCCACTGTAACAACTTCCCTTCCCTGACAGTAACTTGCAAGCTTCTCAGTCTCCTGCTTTATATAATCCATGCCTGCACCTGTCTTATCAAGAATCAGGTCACATGCATCACGGCTTATTCTTAAACTATCTTTAGCCAGAAGTCCCGCTATCCATTTTTCAAGAGTAGCAGTTGTCTGTGGCTTCATCTCACATACATATCCTACGGCGTCTATTGCCTTATACACCTTATTACGCTTGTCAACCTCTTTCTCAACCATAACAATAATAAGGTAGTCAGGGATATGCTTAATATAATCAGCCAGTTCTTCATTAGAACTCTTTAAAAATCCTGTATTCTCCATTACAACAAGTCTCTTCTGGGCAAAGAAAGGCATTGTTTCACATACATCAATTATATCCTTAACACTGGCATTATCTGAATCATAATATGAATAATTCATAGTATCATCACCAACTATGGCATTCTTCAATCTGTCTCTGTATTGCTTCTTAAGATACTCTTCCTCTCCATACAGAAGATACACGCTCTTAAATTCACCCTTCTTAATATCATCACTTATGACCTTCAAACCTGCTGCCTCCGTTTCTAATCTTTAATAATAGTATCAGATATGTACCAGTGGTTCAAGTTGAAAAATATTTCCTCACAATCTGTTCCGCATCTTCACGGTTCTATCCTTTCAATTCTTTAAACATCTCAATTTTATACGAGCCCTTCCTGACACGCACCGCAATCTCTCCACTTTCGTCCGTCCTATACACCTTTGCTTTAATCCCCGACAATCTCTTTAAAGTTTCTGTATGAGGATGTCCATATGAATTACCGGCTCCACAAGATATCAATGCAGTTTCAGGCTTTATATAACTTAAAAATTCTTCCGAACTCGCCCCCTTACTTCCATGATGTCCGACTTTCAATATATTAACTGACACAAGCCGTGCTGATGTGTCAGCATCTCCTGCTATCCTATTGACATCCTCAACAATGCACTTTTCTGCCTTCTTTTCCGCATCACCTGTCATAAGCATAGAAAAATCTCCATATTCTACAAGATATACAGCAGAATAATCATTAGCTGACTCGTAATCGTAACCATCGCATGGGTGCATACACTTAACCGAAAATTCTCCCGATTTAATACAATCACCTGCAACAGCATAAACAACATTAATCCCAGCAGCTTTCAATGTCTTCTCTAACTTCGACATATCATCATCAACCTGCTTCTTTACTGCCATAGTCCGCCTGATTTCCGGCAGCACAACAGTTCCAATCTCAAATGTATTGTCTCGCATTTCAATAAGTTCATATATTCCATTGATATGATCTTTATCAGGATGACTGACAAATACATAATCAAGCTTTCTTACCCCACAATGCTTTAGATAACTGTATATAGTATATCTACCAACATTCTTCTTTGTCGTGCTTCCTCCATCAAATAAAACATTCAGACCATCCTTAGTATGCACAGCAATAGAATCCCCCTGTCCCACATCAAGCATGGCTGCCTTCATATCTGCATTGATATCATAATGAAGTCCTGTCATAACCAGCATAAGAAGACCCAGACATATAGTATCTGCTCTTTTATTCTTTAATAAAACATGTACCAGCACCCAGACTATAAGAACCATGAAATATAACACAATTCTTGAATTATCCGGTGCTCCCGTAACTATTACAGCATATTTAAAATGTGATGAGATTTTACAAAGCACATTATAGAAATCAAGTATATACCCACCAGCACCTGCAAAAAAGCATGCAGCACCAATTGAAAACATTCCTGTAATCCCTGTAAATATTCCGCTCATCATTATAACGGACATAAGCGGAATCACAATTATATTAAGAAACAGACTTATTACAGGCACCTGACCAGATATAACAAGCATAACAGGCAGTGTTGTTATTGTAATGCTAATTCCTGTTATAATTGAATCCGCTAACCCGAACACAATCATTTTCTTGAATGTAATATGCTTTTTATCTGGACGTTTTACATATATTAATATTGATTTATCATCAGAAAGCAGCGGTTTAACAAATATAATTCCTGACATAGCAAGAAATGACAGCCAGAAAGCTGAATTAACAATATTATACGGATTAATCCAGAGAAGAATAACAGTTGCAATGCCTAGTGTATTTGCTCCATCACTCGTTCTTCCAAGCACATCAGCAAGCATATATACAAGAATCATTATCACTGCCCGGCTTGCAGATGCACTGTATCCTGTCATACACAGATATGACAGGATAAGAAATGTACTGATACATGCCGATACTATTCTTCCTGTCTTTCTTTTCAGAAAATCATATATACACATTCCTACAAGTGAAACATGAAGTGCACTTATAGCCAGAATATGTGATATTCCATTCTTCTGGTAAAGCATTTTCACATCATCATCAAGCCCTGATCTGTCTCCAAGCACAATTGACTGCATAATTCCGGCATTATGCGAAGAATACACTTTTTTATATATATTTTTTACAGACTCAGACAATCTGTATACATAAGAAAGATACGTGTTGTCCCTTTTTACTTCTATTACCTCAATCACATCTGCACAATATATGAATCCCTGTGATGTATAATATTTTCTCGAATTAAACTGCCCCTCATTGGTAGGCATACTGTAGTCTTTCAGGCTGACCTTAAGATTTGCATAATCGCCAGCAACGAAAGAATCTTCTTTAGAGTATATATTTATGCCACATTTTAACCGAGTTCCACATGAATCCAGAGTTATTCGTGCATTCCTTATCTGGATTGTATATGAGTTGTCTCCACGCATAATGCCCGTTACATAACCTTTAACATCTGCAGTATACAACTTTTCAGACAGGTTTCCCTGAAACTGCAGCTTATCTGTATAATCTTTAGTTCTTAGACACATAACTGGAAACATCATAATAAAAAGCACATAAAATATGGGGATTCCTGTGTGCTTAAGATATATGAGAAATCCGGCAGCCACCAGAATCCCCACTATAATCACGATATATGCAGAAGCATATACAGAAAAATATACGGCAGCAACGCTTAGAACTGCTGCCACTAAAAATGGCCTTCTCAATAAAATCCTTTCCAGAAACGACCACCATAATCAACTAATTATCAGTTACATCTTTATTAATAAGTTCATTATTCATATAAAATACTGTATCAAGACTTATAACATCTCTGTACATCAGATTAGAATTGCCTTTTACCATAATCTTTACACCGTCAATACCATCAAGTCCGGCAAGTGAATTAACAACCGAATATATTGCAATATTACTCCTAGCATTAACCATATCATTCACGAATTCCTGACTGAAATTAACGTAACATATTTTGTCTACAACTGATATGCTGAGAAGCTTGGTGCTTGATGGTATACTCTGATAACATCCTGCTTCACTTGTTCCTTTGATAAGCTGTTCTACAACAACCTTCTCTACAGATACATTCTTGTTATAACAGATTCTCTGACTGTTCTTTACAAGAGCATCACCAGATTTATTAGCGAAATACAGATTAATTGTTTTCCACTTCACATCTGCAATATCCCCTTCCTGTGTATCAACGAAATCCTCTGCACTCATATTTCCTATGATTGTTCCATCTTCATACACAGCATCCTTACCATCAACATAAAATCTTACATACAGAACATCACTTATCTGTGACAATTCTTTTACAACTGCTGCCCTGTAAAGTACTTCAGTACTTGGTTTCATTCCATAATAAGAGCTGTCATAATAGACATCTGCATATATTTCATTAATTTCAACCGCCGGCTGCGATACATACACTGGCTTAATTATGCTTGTATGCCTGCCTTTTGCCACATTCATTTTTTCAATAAGTTCATTTGCAACAGAAACAGCATCCTGACTTTCAATGTACACCCTGCCTTCAGTTAGTGATGTTCCATCTTCATTAAGATAATATACAGAATATGCAGTTCCTTCCTTCTGCGAAGAACATGAAACAGTTATAAATGTGACTGAAATAACAATTATAACGAATGTTAATTTCATAATAGCTTTCCTTATATGTCCCATCATAACTGCCTCCTTTTTATCTTGTAATTCTTAACGGCTTATAATCATTACACCGGCATACTTCTGTCTGCATTACTGCTGGCTGTCAACATAATTAAGCGGTATTCTCATTGTAAATGTTGTTCCGATATTTTCTTCACTGTGAACCTTGATTGTACCATGATGCATGAGAATAATATTCTTCACAATTGCAAGTCCAAGTCCTGTTCCGCCTGTTTCACGGGATCTTGCCTTGTCAACCCTGTAAAATCTCTCAAAAATCTTATTAATGCTTTCTTCCGGTATTCCTATTCCTGAATCTTCAACTCTTATATAGAAATATTGATAGTCTGCATTCAGTGAAACATGTACCCATCCATCTTCCACATTGTATTTGATAGAATTCTCAACAAGGTTGGATATAACCTGTGTCATCTTGACTTCATCAATCTGCGCAACAACCGGTCTGAAACTTTCAAAAAGCAGTTCAATGTTCTTTTTCTGTGCCAATGGCTTAAGCCTCTTGAGTGTCATCTCAAGCAACTCATTCATATTAACAGATGAAATATTAAGTGTTGCTGCTGACTTTTCCATTCTTACAAGTGTAAGAAGATCTTCAATAATCTTACTTTCCCTGTCAATCTCACTTACAATATCCTGCATGAATTCCTGATACACCTCTAAAGGAACATTCTCCTGAGTATTAAGTGACTCTGCAAGCACTTTGATTGACGTAATAGGAGTCTTTAATTCATGTGACACATTAGATACAAATTCTGCTCTGGACTGGTCTGTCTCATTAGCCCTGTCCATAATGTTATTAAAATCATCAGCTATCTCACGTATCTCTGTATAACCTTTAACAGGAATCCGCTCATCAGTGTGTCCTGCACTTACATTAGAAACAATATCAAGCACACGCTTTACCGGTCTGTTAAGTAAATATATCCCTATAATAAGTACTACCAGGCATATTGTTATGATAACGACTTTGATATTATTATTCTGTCCGTTAACATCATGAAACATTGCATCAATCTCTGTATAATCAAGATCTGCAATAAGAACAGCTATAAATGTGCCTGAATCATTGTATACAGGAACTGCAGCCTGTATATTGCCGGTTTTCTTGTCATATCCTGAACTGTTCTTATGATTACTGAATATATCGAATACTCTTGAATTAAGAATTGTCTTATTCGTATCAATCGCATAAGTATCAACACTGATAACATAATTAAGATTAACCACTCTTATTCTTATCTGGTTAAGTGCTGAATAACTGCTGAGTCTGCTGTTCATATTATTATTCTCAGCAGCATCAAGGCTCTCATAATTAGAATACTCTGCTGCAATAAGAACAGCTTCATTCTGTATTATAGCTGTCTGTCTTGTAATTACAGACTCCTTGTATATATATTCAAATCCTTCAAATGTACTGATTACGGCCACCGCAATTATAACTGCAGCAACCGCAAACTGTCTTGTTGAATATTTATTAATGAACCTAAAAAAAGACTCAAATCCCCTATCAAAAAAGATTCTTCTATGGTCATTTCTTTTCTTATTTTTATTAAACATTAAAATAGTAACCTACTCCCCACTTAGTGTGAACATACTTTGGTTCACTTGGATTATCTTCAATCTTCTCACGAAGTCTTCTCATATGGACATCCACTGTTCTGCCATCGCCTGAATAATCCTGTCCCCAAACAGCTTTAAGAAGGTTATCCCTGCTGTATACCTTGCCAGGATTAACTGCCAACAGTTCAAGAAGGTCGAACTCCTTGGCTGTAAGATTAATCGGTCTTCCCGCAATATAAAGATTACGGCTGTCACAGTCTATCTTCATATCACCTGCATTAATTACATTACTCTTTGCTACCTTCTTTTCTGTAACTGCATTTCTTCTTAAGATTGCTTTCATTCTCGCTTTAACCTCAAGAATGTTAAATGGCTTGGTAATATAATCATCTGCACCATACTCAAGTCCAAGGATTTTATCCATATCATCGCCTTTGGCTGTAAGCATAATAATAGGAACATCTGAGAATTCTCTTATCTGCTGGCATACTGACAATCCATCAAGCTTAGGAAGCATTATATCAAGAAGGATTATGTCATATTCATTGTTCTTAGCATATTCAAGGGCTTCCTCTCCGTCATAAGCACAGTCTACAACACTATAATCCTGCATAAGACTGAACTTAAGTCCCTTAACAATCATTTTCTCATCATCAACAACCAAAACTCTGCCTGCCATAATCTACTCCTTTTACTTTTCACCAATATGCCTTCATCATACGCATATGTAATTCCTTATCTTGTTAAATGCAGCTTCCTTAATTCCAGATACTTTCATAATATCTTCTATGGTCTGAAATCTGCCATTATCTGTCCTGTAACTTACTATATCTGCTGCCCTTGAACTTCCTATCCCCGGAAGCGTCATCAGTTCCTCAGCCGTTGCCTTATTAATATTAATAAGCCCCTTTGTCTCTTCTTCCATAACAGGTATATCTTCACCATATGATGGTATATATATACGTTCCCCATCATTAACCGGTTCTGCCAGATTTACTAAAGACATATCAGCAGAATCATCAGCCCCTCCCGCCAGTTCAACTGCCTCATATAATCTCATGCCGCTTTGACACTTAACAACCCCTGGTGAATTAACATGTCCGCATATATACACATATATGTCACTGACTAATGTTTCATAATCAGTACCACTCACTTCTTCTGTACCTTTTAAGACACCCTTATCTGCAAATGTGTCCTCAGACGCAGACATATTCTTTCTTCCAGCCAGATATATAACACCTGCTATCATTATAAAAACTGCACATATTGTGTATTGTACAGCTTTTTTGTGTTTCTTATATAATTGCTTGTAATCCATGTACACTCTCCTTAAGTATTACCCTAAGGAAATCCCTTTTGCGTACCTTTCTATTTTACAAAATTGTCCTATCGAATACAAGTCTAATTTAACTATAATTATTTACACTTTTTTCGTTCTTTGGTAAAATGTTACTATTATCGGCTAAGGGAGGAAAGCCATGACATCTTCAAAGAAATCAATTCTTAATTCTAATCTGACTTATGTAATAGCATTTGTGCTTCCTTTAATTATGATGGCAGCACTCTATTATACCCGGGAAATATTTCCATGGGGAAGCGACTGCTATCTAAGATCAGACATGTATCACCAGTATGCCCCTTTCTTTTCGGAATTATGGCACAAGATAAGGAATGGTGAAAGTCTTACCTATTCATGGGATATTGGTATGGGAACCAACTTTACATCATTATATGCGTATTATCTTGCCAGTCCCGCGAACTGGTTTATTGTGTTATTTCCGCAGAAATATATGATTGAGATTATGAATTCCCTTATCATATTAAAAATTGCCGGCAGCAGTCTTGCAATAACATATTACATAACCAGACATTTCGATACTAAAAACTGTGTAGCTGCCCTGTTTGGCATGTTCTATGGAATGTCCGGATTCATTGCAGCATACAGCTGGAACATCATGTGGCTTGACTGCGTAATATTATTACCACTTATAATGCTTGGTCTTGAAAGACTTGTTAATGAAAATAAATGTATCTTCTACTGTGTAACACTGGGATTATGTATATTTACCAACTATTATATTTCAATCATGGTATGTATTTCTGTTGTTATTTACTTTATCGTACTTATGATTTCATATAATGGTCCGGTAAGCATATTACAATATGTAAAGAAATTCATTAATTTCTGTATATATTCACTCCTCGCAGGCGGACTTGGTGCCTGCCTTTTACTGCCGGAATTTTATACATTTTCTTTATCTGCATCAAGTGACACTTCATTTCCTGCACAGTTAAAATCATATTTCAGTATACTTTCAATGCTTACAAGGCAGCTTATTAATGTTCCTGTCCATCTCGGACTTGAACATTTTCCTAACATATATTGTGGTGTTGCTGTATTTTTGCTTATTCCGCTCTATGTTATGTGCAAAAAAATCAATGCCCGTGAAAAAATCGGAAAATGTATAATTCTTCTGATTTTCTTAACAGCATTTAACCTCAATATACCTAATTATATATGGCACGGACTGCATTTTCCAAACAGTCTTCCATGCAGACAGTCTTTTATCTACATATTTTTTGTTCTTACTATGTGTTTTGAGGCTGTATATAATATAAAAGAGTTATCTAATAAACAAATTGGTACTTCATTATGGATTTCAATCGGTCTGCTTGTTCTTTTTGAACAGTTATTTATGGCGGAAGGAAGTACTTATTCATTCAAGATTGCATATGTAAGTGGAATATTCATATTGTTATATGCTCTTCTTATATTTATTAACAATAATGCAAAGCTTAAAATACCACTTGTACTTCTGCTCACATTTTCTGTATCAATCATAGAATGTACTCTTAATATGGATTCGACAGGTATCGGTACAACGAGCCGTACATCATATCTTCTTGATTATGATGCAGTAAAGACTGTTACTAAAACAGTTGCTGATAATGACGATTCATTTTACCGTATGGACAAGCTTTTTGGTGCAAGAACCAAAAATGATGGTGCATGGCATAATTACAAAACTGTATCCACATTTTCTTCTACATGTAATGCAAGTATGTCAAAACTATTCAATTATCTTGGTTTAGAGAATTCAACCAATGCATATGGATGCAATGGTCTCACAGAAGTAACTGATATGATATTCTCTGTTAAATATACCATAAGCAACAAGCTTCTTGCAGAAAGTAATTTAAGAAGCTACTATACAGGAAGTGACGGTGAGTTCATATATAAAAATAATTATACTCTTCCGATAGGATTTGCTATTAATGAACAGTCTGCTTCCAAAATGAATTTCATGACTGCCAATAACGGTATTGAAAACCAGAATCTTATGATTCAGAATATGACAGGGATAAGTGATGTATTCACTGTAGTTGATGAATTTCCTAACGAATCAGAGTGTACTATAAAACCACAAAAAGATGGACATTTGTATCTTATAGCTGCCAACCAGTCCGTTGATTACATAACCGTAACGCTTAATAATTCAGACAAATCTTATTCTTACAGTAACTTAAAGAGTAATAACAGAATTATTGATGTAGGTTATGTCACAAAATCTGACACAGTGGAAGTTACCGCCGAAACAGGTATGAATCTTACTGCTTATATGCTTGATTCTGATAAGTTAATCAAGGCTTACAATATTCTCAATGCAGAAAGTTATCAGGTTGATTCATATACAGATACTCATTTTAAAGGATCAATCAGCTTATCTTCTGACAAGACTGTTCTGTTTTCTATTCCGCACGATGCCGGATGGTCTGTATATGTTGATGGCAAACGTGTAGATACATTTGTATGGAAGAACGCTTTGTTATGTGTTGATGTTCCAGCCGGAACACACTCACTTGAATTAAGGTATGTTCCACACAATTTAATATTGGGTTGCGTTTTAACTGCATTTAGCATTATTATATTGATTGGCATATATGTGTCTGCCCGTCTTATAAGGAACGGCAGAATACATACTTATAACTGGCCTGTTTTCATCAGAAAGTATCTTGAACTTCCTGTTATAGAATCTGTTGCAGAAGCTCATTCTGATAATGAGGACGACAATTTCCTTAATAAGAATATACAAGAAACTATTCTTGATGAAATGAATGATTTTGATAATCTCGAATCTCCGGATTTCGAAGATGATACATCAGATTATAATTTAAAAGACAATGAAACCAAGGAGGATTTATAAATGAAATTATGGGGTGGACGATTCACCAAAGAAACTAATGAGCTTGTTAACAACTTCAACGCATCAATTTCATTTGACCAGAAGTTCTATAAGCAGGATATTGAAGGAAGTATTGCACATGCTACTATGCTCGGCAAGCAGGGAATTATTCCTGAAAGCGAAAGTGAGCATATTGTAGAAGGTCTTAAGGGAATTCTTGCTGATATTGAATCAGGAAAGCTTGAAATCACTGATGAATACGAGGATATCCATACATTTATGGAGGCTACTCTTATTGAGAGAATCGGTGATGCCGGAAAGAGACTTCACACAGGACGAAGCAGAAATGACCAGGTTGCTCTTGATATGAGACTTTTCACAAGACAGGAAGTTCTTAATACTGATGCTGAGCTTAAAGAGCTTATGGCTGTTATCTTAAGAATCATGAAAGAAAACACTCATACATTCATGCCTGGATTTACTCATCTTCAGAAGGCACAGCCTGTTACTGTTGCTCATCATTTCGGTGCATATTTCGAAATGTTCAAGCGCGACAGAAGCAGACTTCACGATATATATGAAAGAATGAATTACTGCCCTCTTGGTGCAGGTGCACTTGCAGGAACAACCTATCCATTAGACAGAGAACTTACTGCTTCTCTTCTTGGTTTCTATGGTCCAACACTCAACAGCATGGATTCTGTTTCTGACAGAGATTACCTTATTGAATTCTTATCTGCATTATCAACTATCATGATGCATTTAAGCCGTTTCTCTGAGGAAATATGCATCTGGAATTCCAATGAATACAGATTCATAGAACTTGATGACGCTTTCAGTACAGGAAGCTCTATTATGCCTCAGAAGAAGAACCCTGATATCGCAGAGCTTGTAAGAGGTAAGACAGGCAGAGTATATGGTGCTCTTATGAGCCTCCTTACAACAATGAAGGGTATTCCTCTTGCTTACAATAAAGATATGCAGGAAGATAAGGAATTATCATTTGACGCATTTGACACAGTCAAAGGCTGCATCAGCCTTTTCAAGGGCATGATTGATACTATGAAGTTCAACAACAAGAGAATGGAAGCTTCAGCAAAGAACGGCTTCACTAATGCTACTGATGCTGCTGACTACCTTGTTAAAAAGGGAGTTCCTTTCAGAGAAGCCCACGGTATTGTCGGTCAGCTTGTTCTTATGTGCATTGAGAAAAATATTGCACTTGATGACCTTTCACTTGAAGAATACAAGGCTGTAAGCCCTGTATTTGATGAAGATATCTACGAGGCTATCAGCCTTCAGACTTGTGTAGATAAGAGACTTACTCTTGGAGCTCCTGGTCCAGAGGTTATGAATAAGGTTATTGCTATTTATGATGAATATATGAAGGAGAATTAAGAGTATTTCGGGGTTGTACAGTCTGTGAGTTAAGCATTAGTGCCAACTTTAGGTAAGCTGACCTAGTGGCTGTAAATGCCGCCATATACAGAGTTTATAACGGTGCAGGAAATCAAACGCGCTTCGCTTGAACGAGATTTCCTGCACCGAACTTTTGTATATAGCGGCATTAACACCCACACGGTAAGCTTACATGCCGTTGTCGCTAACGCTTAACTCACAGACACTACCACCGCGAAGTACCGATTTTGTTTCATGCCATATATCTCCAGTATTTAAAAAATGGTATGGATAATCCCATACCATATTCTAACTAACAAAGTGACCTCGCTGGTCAAATTATTCTTTCAAATGTAGTCTCGACAATCCAAAAACAATTTAAATAACTATCCATTTATATTTTAGAAAAATATACTTTTTTAAGGGTGGTCATGTCGAAGAAGTGCTTCACACCATCACAACTAAATTGTAAGCTGTCCGTGTGGGTGTTAATACCGCCATATACAAAAGTTCGGTGCTGGAAATCTCGTTCAAGCGAAGCGCGTTTGATTTCCAGCACCGTTATAAACTCTGTATATGGCGGCATTTACAGCCACTAGGACCGCTTACCTTAGTTGTGATGGTGTGAAGCACTTCTTCGACTCCCCAACCGTTAAAATCATACTCTTATCTTAGTCCCCTTAGTATCTCTGTGTGCCGTCTTCATCTTGGCAAAGCTGATACTCTTGCCCTTATATTCCATTGTGAACTCATCACCTTCTGTAAGCAGGAATACATCTTCTATATAATCATCTTTTGAAAGCTTGATTCCTCTTACGCCTACAGCACTCTTCTTCTTCATTGGAATGTCTGTTAATGGGAACTTTAAGAACACTCCGTTTTCTGTCTGTACAATTACATTCTGGTTGCTCTCGACAACCTCTTCTTCCTTGATTTCTCCATCAAGTGAGAACTTTGAATAAATCTCTACTTTTGCGTCTGTTGAATACATTCCGATTAGCTTGTCGTCATCTGCTAATTTTGTACATGCAACTGTACGCTTTGCAACCTGGAATTCTTCACTGTCTACAAGCTTCATCATTCCCTGTCTTGTGACAAAAAGCATTTTCTGATTCTTAAGTCGTTCAAATGGAGTAATGTACACAATTATCTCCTTAGAGCTGTCATAGTTACACAGATTATCAATCGGTGTGCCTTTATCTCTGAACTTAGTGAATGGCAGATCCTTTATCTTTAACTGGTGCAGATCTCCCGTATCAGTAAATATGCAGATTTTATCTGTGTTCATTACCGGAATGACATATTTGTTCTCATTAAATACAGCATCTTTATTTCTCTCAAATGCAGCCATATCAATGGTTCTTGCATATCCGAATCTGTCCATAATAAACATAACTTCCATCTCTGGAATCTTCTTTTCCTCAAATACAGCAGCTTCTCCGTCTTCAATTACAGTTCTTCTTGCAACACCATATTCCTTCTTAATATTAAGAAGGTCAGACTTGATAACCTTAGCCATCTCTTTTCTGCTGCCAAGTATCTTTTCATACTTCTCAATCTTCTTGACACATTCATCATATTCTTTCTGAAGATTAAGAATTTCAAGACCAATCAGCTTGTACAGACGCATTTCTAATATTGCGCCAGCCTGTTTCTCTGTGAAATCAAGACCTGCAGCCTGCTTTTTTGACTGCTCTGACTTAAACTTGATTCCCTCAACATTACCATTAACAAGGCAGTCCTTAGCCATCTTAAGATTAGCACTGCCTCGTAATATCTCGATAATAAGGTCAATAATATCACATGCTCTTATAAGACCTTCCTTAATCTCCCTGTTAGCCTTCTCCTTTTCAAGAAGTGTTGTGTACTTTCTTGTAGCAAGCTCATACTGGAAATTAATGTGGTGTTTTATTATATCCTTAATACCTAAGGTCTCAGGTCTTCCATCAACGATAGCCAGCATATTTACGCCAAATGTATCTTCCAACTTGGTCTTCTTGTAAAGAAGATTTTCAAGATTCTTGACATCAGCGTTCTTCTTAAGTTCAAGGACAATTCTTATTCCTTCCTTAGAAGATTCATTGGAAATATCGACAATATCAGTAGTTTTCTTAGTTTCTATAAGGCTTACTACATCAGATATAAATTTACCTATGTTAGCACCAATCATTGTATATGGAATCTCTGTAATAACAAGCTTGTCCTTCTCAGAACGGTTCTTGGCAGGCTCGAATACGACCTTGCCTCTTAACTTAATCTTACCTGTTCCAGTCTCATATATTGCACCAAGCTCGCTTTTATTAATTACAATTCCGCCTGTAGGAAAATCCGGTCCAGGGCAGAGCTGCATAAGCTCGTCTGTTGTGATATCCTCATTATCCATATATGCACATACTGCATCAACAACCTCTGATAGATTGTGTGGAGGGATATTAGTTGTCATACCAACCGCAATACCATCTGCACCATTTACAAGCAGATTAGGTACTCTTACAGGAAGAACCTCAGGCTCTTTTTCTGTCTCATCAAAGTTAGGCACGAAATCCACAACATTTTTATCAAGGTCAGCAAGATATACGTCCTGTGTGAACTTTTTTAACTTAGCTTCTGTATATCGCATAGCGGCAGCTCCGTCACCTTCGATAGAACCGAAGTTTCCGTGTCCGTCAACAAGAGCCATACCCTTCTTAAAATCCTGTGAAAGTACAACGAGTGTCTCATATATTGAACTGTCACCATGTGGATGGTATTTACCCATTGTATCACCAACGATACGTGCAGACTTTCTGTGAGGCTTGTCGTAATTAAGCCCCAACTGGTCCATGGCATACAGCACTCTTCTCTGTACCGGCTTTAAACCGTCCCTTACATCAGGAAGTGCTCTTGCTGTAATAACGCTCATGGAATAATCTATATAGGACTTCTGCATAACCTCAGAATACTCAGTCCTTATAATCTTCTCAGCCATTTTCTACTCCTTTAGCTTTTACGCATCAATCTCAGCTTCATTAGCATGCGTATATATAAATTCTCTTCTAGGTGGTACATCTGTACCCATAAGCATTGCTGTAACCTCAGTTGCAAGCCTTGCGTCCTCAATCTCAACCTGCTTTAAAATTCTTGTTTCAGGATTAAGAGTTGTCTCCCATAGCTGGTCAGGATCCATCTCTCCAAGACCTTTGTATCTCTGAAGTGTAAATGTTCCTGACGTATGCTTCTTTCTGTAATCCTCAAGTGCCTTGTCATCATATAGATATTCACCCTCGCCCTTCTTAGGAACAACCTTGTAAAGAGGTGGTGTAGCAATATATACATGTCCCTGATTAATAAGCTCAGGCATGAATCTGTAGAAAAATGTAAGAAGCAGTGTATCAATATGTGCTCCATCCACATCGGCATCAGTCATGATAATAATCTTATTATATCTTAATCTGCTAATATCAAAGTCATTACCGTAGCCCTCTAAGAATCCACAGTTGAATGAATTAATCATTGTCTTAATCTCGGCATTGGCAAGTACCTTATCAATACTTGCCTTTTCAACATTAAGAATCTTACCTCTGATTGGAAGAATTGCCTGAGTTCTTCTGTTTCTTGCAGTCTTTGCTGAACCTCCAGCTGAATCTCCCTCAACAATGAACACCTCACATTCCTCCGGATTCTTGCTCTCACAGTTGGCAAGCTTTCCGTTGCTGTCTATAGAGAACTTCTGCTTTGTAAGCATATTTGTCTTAGCCTTTTCTTCTGCTTTTCGTATCTTCGCAGATTTTTCAGCACATGCAATTACAGCGTTAAGGTCGTCCAAATGTCTGTCGAAATAAAGCTGTACCTCGTCTCCTGTTACATTTGCAACAACTGTACCAGCATCCGGATTATCAAGCTTGGTCTTGGTCTGTCCCTCAAATCTTGGTGCAGGGTGCTTAACTGCAACAACTGCAGTCATACCATTTCTTACATCAAGACCTGTAAAATTCGCATCCTTATCCTTTAAGATGCCAAGTTCTCTCGCATACTGGTTGATAATCATTGTAAACTTGGTCTTAAAGCCTGTAATATGCGTTCCACCCTCCTGAGTGTATATGTTATTACAGAAGCCAAGAATATTTTCCTCAAATTCATTAACAAACTGAAATGCTACTTCAACCTCAATATCTTCCTGCTTCTTCTTAAAGTAGACGATATCGCATACTGTCTCTTTGCCATTGTTAAGGTCTTTGATATATGCCTTAAGTCCGTCAGGCTCATGAAAAGTTTCCTTATCCTCGCTGCCCTTTCTCTTATCTTCAAACTCAATTGTAAGCCCCGGATTAAGATATGCAGTCTCATGAAGCCTGCTCTTTATCGCGTCTGCTTTGAATCTTGTCTTTTCAAATATTTCTCCATCAGGAAGAAATGTAACAGTTGTACCAGTATCATTTTTTCTGCATGTACCAATCTTTTCAAGTGGCGCTGTTGCTTTTCCACGCTCGTATCTTTGCTTGTACACACCACCATCAACTCTTATCTCAACCTCAAGCCATACAGAAAGTGCATTAACTACAGATGCACCAACGCCGTGAAGTCCTCCTGATATCTTATATCCGCCATCTCCGAACTTGCCGCCTGCATGAAGTACTGTAAATACAACCTCAACCGCAGGTATTCCGGCTTTAGGATGGATTCCGATAGGAATACCTCGTCCATTATCCTTGATAGTTGCTGTTCCATCATCATTAAGAGTTACATTTATCTGTGTACAAAAACCCGCAAGATGTTCATCCACTGAATTATCCGCAATCTCATATATAAGATGATTAAGACCTTTTGTTCCGACACTTCCAATATACATACCAGGTCTCATTCTTACCGCTTCAAGGCCCTCCAGTATAGATATACTGTTAGCATCATATTTATTAGCTGCCATTATTAATTACTCTCCTCTTTACTTTCCAAAATACGCATTGAAAGTATCCTCAAAGCTGCTTCCCAACGTATACGCATCCTGAATACTTAATTTCTTCCATTCGCTATTATTAAATTCCATATATATACCAGCTTCATATTTCTCAAAATCAGTATTAAACTGCTCTAACTTTCTCTTTTCAAGAATTGCAGACTTATTAACCTCAGTCTTAGCCTTATCATTATCCGATGTACATCTTATAATGTAATATCTGCCTGCTGACTCAACTATACTGCTCATCTCACCAGTAGACAGATTGAATGCTGCTTTTTCAAATGCTGCATCCATCTCGCCACGTTTCAGTTCGTACTCATATTCGCCATCCGCATTGTACTCCTTGGCAACAGCAAAGAATGAACTTCCTGAATTCACAAGATTATATGCTTTATTAATATCTTCCTCTGAATCTGATACAATATACTGGATATCAATAACTCTTGCCTCATCTGCGCTTACTTCAATATCCATGCTGGAAGTAAGGTCATCGTAGAGTTTCTGTGCTATTGCAAATTCAGTAAACATTGTATTCAGTTTATCCTTAGTTATTCCTGTACTGCTTATCTGCGATTCAGTTAATTCATTGTAAAATGCATCAACAGCCTTACCCACAGAATCTTTTTCTTCTCTTCCAAGCACAACACCGCGTTCCTTAGCCTTAACATTCATAGCCTTGACGCGCATTAACTTACTCTTAATCTGGTCCTTAATATAGCTTTCAAAATCAGCATCACCAATTTTCTCTCTCCATATATTACTGCCAAACATTTCCTCATATTCCTTCTTCACATCAGACATGAGAATATCTGCCTCGCATGTATTAGTTGTCTTCTGTCCTGCTGTCTTAATAAGCTCACCGCTCTTCATTCCTGTTGTGAAATATATCAGACGTCCATTAAAGAACTTAATATATCCTGCAACTAACAGAACTACAACAAGAATAACTGCTAATATAATAAATGTTTTTTTTCTTCTTTTCATATTCTATCCTCTTTAATTATTTGTGATATGGCTCATTCTTCATAATCCTGTAAGCCCTATATATCTGTTCCAAAAGAATAACTCTCATAAGCTGGTGCGGAAATGTCATCCTTGAAAAACTCAGCTTATAATCAGCTCTCTTAAGTACTGCATCTGCAAGTCCCAAAGAGCCTCCTATTACAAATGTTATGTTACTTGTTCCTTCTATTCCAAGTCTGTCAATCTTTTCTGATAGTTCAACAGAATCAAGCATTTTCCCTTCTATTGCAAGCGCACATACATAAGCATCATCTTTAATAGCAGAAAGGATTCTCTCCCCTTCCTTATTCTTAATCTGTTCATTGACAACATCACTTGCATTATCCGGTGTTTTCTCATCAGCCAGTTCAACTATATCCAACTTACAATATCTTGAAAGTCTCTTGGAATACTCTTCAACTGCCTGGGTATAAAACTTTTCCTTAATCTTACCTACACATACAACAGTTATACGCATCTGTACTATCCTTCCACAAAGAAATATCCGCCATTATCAAGCCTGAATACTTCTAACTGCTCAAGAAGCTCATCATTGCTTAAATCAGATACATCCATACCTTCATCATCCATAACTTCTCTTAACTCTTTAATATCCTTGCAGTATACTGCCATACAGTCCTCTAAGAATTCCTTAGCCTCCTCTAAATCATATGCAACAGGCTCATCAAAAAGCTGTTTCTGATCTCTTAAAAACACCTTCGCGCACTCATCAATATGTTTATCCATAACTTAAATCTCCTTATCTTATATCCTTAAATTGCTCTCTTAATGTTCCTTCTACCCAACCTGTTACGAAACGCCCGTGTTTCTTAACATCTTCTACAGCTTTCTCCATAGCATATGAATAATATACCTTGTCCAACATAGCGATATCATTATAATTATCACCAAATGCCATACATTCTTCAGGCTTTAAGCTGAAATATTTCTGTATCTGCTCAATTCCTCTACCCTTATTGACATTAGTATCCATAAGGTCTAAGTAAAGTTCTCCTGATACAAGTACTGAAGCCTTATCACTCCATTTGTTAATAAAATGCTCTTTAGAGTTCTTAATTCCTGTCATATCACACACAGCTATCTTTAATATATCCTCATCAATGTCAGTAAACTTATCGACTAATGTAGTATGATAATTGACCACCTTGGTCATTCTGTAATAATATTCTTCAGACTTAGGTTTAATATATGCCGTATGTTCTCCTGATACAAGCACCTCACAATCAGGCTGCTCAATTACATCCTCAATTATCTCTAACGCAAGCTTCCTATCCATAGCAGTCTTTCCAATAGTTTCACCCTTGTATTCCACAAGAGCACCATTCTCTGCAATATATGCAAGCTTATCACTGACTGCCCCAAAAAGCCTCTTAAGACTCGTTATCTGCCTGCCACTAGCCGGTGCGAATATAACGCCTTTGTCAACAAGTTTATTGATATACTGTATAGCCGATTCATCAACGCTCTGTGCTCCGTTAAGAAGCAGTGTCCCATCAAGGTCACTTGCTACGAATTTAACCATATGTTTTCTCCTTAAAATACTTTAAGTTCATGTACAAGTCTTGCAACTGGAAGCCCGACAACATTATTATAGTCGCCTTCAATACCCTTAATGTATGCTGCGAATTTTCCCTGAATACCATATGCACCAGCCTTATCCATAGGCTCTCCTGTGCATATGTAATCCCTGATTTCCTCATCAGTCATATCATATACCCACACATCAGTCTTTTCATAAAAACTTACATTCTTATGTGCACTGCATATAGTTACACCTGTATACACCTGATGTATCTGACCTTCTAAAGACTTAAGAATTCTGAATGCATCCTCTTCATCCTTAGGCTTGGTAAGAATCTCTCCCTTATGGTAAACAATAGTATCTGCACCTATAACAATTACAGAATCCTCTTTATCTGCATATTGCTCTAATACAGACTGTGCCTTAACAGAAGATAATTCTCTTACATAATCTTCCGGTTCCATCTCTTTAATATTCTCATCTGCATCACTTGTAACAACAGTAAAATCAAGTCCTACCTGACTCATTAATTCTCTTCGTCTTGGTGAACCCGATGCAAGTATCAAATGTTTCATAAAACTTCCATCTCCTTGTTCTTCACTGTATTTTGTGTTCAGAGCCTACTTTGACTCATACATATTGCATTATAGCATAAAAAAACAGAGTGCTTCAATACCACTCCAATAAAAAAGGCACAACAATATATGCTGTGCCTTAATAATCATTAATAGTAAATATTATTTCTTATTATTCTTCTTGCTTATAACAATAACTGTTCCGAATATAACAACTGCTGCTACAAGAACTATAACATATACCCAGACATGATTGTTGTCACCTGTCTTTACAACTTCTTCATTAGCAGCAACCTCACCATTCTTTCTTACTCTTGAACCATCAATTGCCACTCCGTCTTTTCCTGTTACCAGTTCTTCATCTCCAGCAACTTCGCCACTCTTCTTAGTAACATCTGTGTCTGATATATCATCAGCTTTCTTAGTCGCATCCCCTGTCTTTATCGACTCTTCAGCTTTTGTTGTATCATCAGCTTTAATTACTGCATCAGCCTTTGTTGTATCACTTACTGTAGTTTCCTCAGCTGCCTTTGTTGTCTCATTTACCTTAGTTTCTTCAACTGCCTTTGTTGTCTCATTTACCTTAGTCTCTTCATCAACCTTTGTGGACTCATCAGCCTTTGTCTCAGCAGCAGTTTCCTTTGCTGTTGTGCCTTCCTGCTGGCAATCAGATATGAAATGCATCTGACCATTAGTATTAACGAATGTCTTTGCAATTGCTCTTCCGTTGCATGTTGATGTAAGAGTAACATCAGCTCTTGGAGCAACTACAATACCACATATCTCCCCCATGTTGAGCTTACCTGAAACATTAACAGCATTAAATATTACTGTATCAGATATATCAACATCTGTTAATCCACCAGAATACTTTCCATTAACACTGAATCTCTTAACCTCTGCATCTCCATCTGCACCTAAAAGATTCATAATAACAAACTGACCATCAGCCTTATTAGTTATACTTAACTGACCTTCTCCATAATAAGTTGATACTTCATTGCCCTGCCAGTCTTTATAATTACTTGCATACATATTAACAACTACAATCTGCTTATCCTTAAATGATGAAAGATCAATCTTTTTCTCATCATTAGCTTTGATAACGATGTCAGCTTCTTCATCAGAAATATCTGCATATTCTTTAAAATTGTCATACACCTTATCAAGTGCTGCAGTTACGTCCATATAATCTTCAGCATAATAAACATTGATTGTATCTTTACAGTTGTTGACGTTAATGACAGCCCCTGTTCTTTTTCCGTCAGCACCTTTAATATAACACTTGTTCTCCGTCGGAACATAATCGTAATCTGTTCCTAGAACAAGATTATTAAATGCATTCCTGTCAATAAACACCTCAGCCGAACCTGTGTTATCAAAACTTCTGATATAAGTTGTTCCCACACTCATATCCAGCCAGGCACTCAGCCACTGGTCTGTTATGACAAGATTATTGGTTGCAAAACATGTCTGATTATGATTAGCGTTCTTAAATTCATCTGCAACCACACCATATGGCTTAGCTGCTCCTAACAGTTCATCAAGTACATCCTGTGTCTTAGAATATGCCCCAGCCTTTAATGAAGTTCCCGCAATCACAGAACCAGCAACCATTACTGCAACAAGAACACCACTAATGATTTTCTTCGACTTTGCACTCAAACTACTTAATCGTTTTCTTAAAAACATTACCATCCCTCCGAAATGTTTGAATCAATAGTTTTACCCCTTTAACTATATTTTCTCCCCACAAGCGTATAATAGCATTAGTACTATAGTACCGCTTCCCCCTTTGAGGGGGATTTTTTAATTCTACATAAATAAAACAACCCATGTTCCTTAATCGTTATCATTCTAGTATACGTTAAGGACATGGGTACTATTACAGATTATTCAATTAAATAATATATTAAGCTTCAAGACTTCTGTTCATGGCTGACTCTAACGCATCAATAGAAGCTCTGATGATATCATGGTCAATACCAATACCAAAGTAATTCTTTCCATCCTCTCCTGTAATACCAACATATGCAATGGCACTAGAATCTGAGCCCTTCTTTAATGAATGTTCTTCATAACAGAAGATATCGCAAGGCTTTCCAAAGTGGCTGGCAAGAGCATTACTTACAGCATCAAGACGACCATTACCGCCATCTTCAACATTGTACTTCTCACCATTCTCATTAATAGTTACGACTGTCTGTATTCCATTAATCTGCTTGAAATGTACTTCAGAAATCTTGAATACTGGTGTGTATTTCTTATATCTCTTCTCAAATATTTCAAGAACTTCATCTGCTGAAAGCTCCTTATGATTAACATCCGATACGTCTTTAACAGCATAACCCAGATCTTCTCTCATAGCCTTAGGAACAACCATTCCATAGTTATGTTCAAGAACATAAGCAACACCACCCTTACCAGACTGGCTATTAATTCTTATAACATCTGAATCATATGTACGTCCTACATCTTCTGGATTAATTGGAAGATATGGAACTGTCCATTTATTAGGATCATTTTCAATTCTGTAATGCATTCCCTTAGATATAGCATCCTGATGTGAACCTGAGAAAGCTGCAAAAACAAGCTTACCACACCATGGATGACGGTCATCAATCTTCATCTGTGTAAGTCTTTCAAATACTTCTGCAAGATGTGGCATATCAGAAAGATTGAGTTCAGGATTAACACCCTGCATATACATATTCATCGCAAGTGTAATAATATCTACATTACCTGTTCTCTCACCATTACCAAAAAGTGTTCCCTCAATTCTATCTGCTCCTGCAAGAAGTCCTAACTCTGCATCAGCAACACCTGTCGAACGGTCATTATGTGGATGAAGAGAAATAATAACATTTTCTCTGTTGTGCATGTATTTAGACATATATTCAATCTGGCTTGCAAATACATGTGGAAGCGACATTTCTACTGTAGCAGGAAGATTGATGATACATTTCTTATCAGGAGTTGGCTGCCAGATATCAACAACAGCGTTGCATACCTCAAGTGCATACTCTGGTTCTGTTCCTGTAAAGCTCTCTGGACTGTATTCAAAAAGGAAGTTTCCTCCATCAGCTTCAGCAAGTTCCTTTAATAACTTAGCACCTTCAATAGCAATCTGCTTAACTTCTTCCTTAGACTTCCTGAATACCTGTTCTCTCTGTGCTAATGAAGTAGAATTATATACATGAACGATTGCTCTTGGAGCACCCTTTACAGCTTCAAATGTCTTCTTAATAATATGTGGTCTTGCCTGGGTAAGAACCTGGATTGTAACATCATCAGGAATCATGTTCTTCTCAATAAGTGTACGACAGAATTCATATTCTGTCTCAGAAGCTGCAGGGAAACCAATCTCAATTTCCTTAAATCCGACTTCAACTAACATCTGGAAGAATTCAAGTTTTTCATCTAGACTCATAGGTTCAACAAGAGCCTGGTTACCATCTCTTAAATCAACCGAACACCAGATTGGTGCCTTATCAACATACTCTTTGTTAACCCAGTCATTGCACTTAACTGGTGGCATAAAATAGCCTCTTTCATACTGTCTGTAATCAAACATTTCTAAAACCTCCTGAAAATAAAAATATGTATTGTTAATAAGTAAAGGCTTTCTTAAAGATAAGCATAAAAAAATCTTTCGTCCATGGGCAATTCTACCCAAAGAGACGAAAGATAAATCTCACGCGTTACCACTCTTCTTCATAGCTATGCTATGCACTCACTGAATACGTACAACAAATGTATTGCATTATATTCTGTCCACTATAACGGTTGGCTTCCGGCTACTCCTACTTCTCATAATGATTTCAGGTAGCAGCTCCAAGGCGAGTTCAATAAGTTCCTTCGACTGCCTCGCACCACCCGGCAGTTCTCTGACTCTGGTTCCTATCTAATAGTCCTCTTCACAGCATTTACTTATTATGTATGCTTATTATACTTGTCATTTTTTATAAAGTCAAGCATAAATTCAAGTTCTTCTTTGGAAATATTCTTATCAGAATATCTGGCTTTTTCATAACTTCTTGTAATTCTTTCAGCAGTCGCAGCATTTGAAGTAATATTATTTCTTGTGATATCCTCAGGCTGCATATAAACCAAACTGTCTGCAGCCATCTTTTCTTTTCTCTTATCCAGCATCGCTGCCTTTTTAAATGCTTTTCTATATTGCATATTAACCGCAAGATTGGTTTTCTCCACAGCACGCTTAGACCTTCTGATTTTTCTTTCATGCCTGCCTGTTCCTATGAATTCAACCTCATCTCCATTATCATCCCTTGATTCCTTGAACTTTCTCGCATATCTTACAATAACATATATAACAGCAATCATTAACCCTGTAATAATAACCACTGTGAAAGCAACGAAAACTGCCTGCATAACAGGATTATCCGCATATTCTTTTATCTCTGTTTCGTCATACAAAGCATCATCCTTATTGATTGGTTGAGTTGGCTGCTGAGGCAGAGCTTCGTCATTTTCTTTCATAAGCATGAGCAGCAATTTAAGAAGCGGTCTGAATACTACACCTAAAATACTTCCCATCAGTGCAAATATATTACCACCATCTCCTCTGTAGAACAGAAGCATTCCCATTATCATTAATACAGCTACAACAGCCACAGTTGCCATATTAATGCCTGTTATTCTTCTTGCTGGGAATTCAGATTTACCTGTATTACTTATAAATAAATCATTAACTCCTTTAAGCTGATTCCCTATAAGGAAAAGAATTATAAAAAGGGCAAACATCAATGATTCAAAACTTACAAGTTTTGTACTGCCATTCTGTCCGCCAAGTGTACTTCCAACAATCATAACAATGCAATACACCACTGACATTCTCTCTGTTGTCTGCATTACCGCTTTCTTTTCATCATCATTAACATCTTCTGTTTTAGTGCTGAACCGCGACTCCTTCATATATTCAGTTTTTCTTACATTAGCAATCCTTACACTTACAGATCGTACACATACAACAAACACACTTACAAAATATGCCGTACTTTCAGCATCTGTTCTTCCAAGCATAATTGCTGCTGCAATAAGTACTATATGAATCATTACAAAAAGAAACAACGACTTTATATATTTTCTTGCAAAAAATGTAATGACTACAGGAATAGTAACCAGTGTGGCATATAAAATATATTCATCAGACTTTTTAACAACCCCTAGAATTATCATTGCAGCAAATGCCATAAAAACAACACACTGACTAAGTAATTCCACAACTGACCGCGCTACATATAATGTTTTATTTCCTGAACGCGCAACAGACTCACTCATATTGCTTCTCCTTACTTAACTTCCCATCCAACCGGCTCAAAATCACATAATTCCAGTCCATAATCATCTCCTGGAAAATGTGGTACAATCCATACCATATCTGCCTGAAGCCTGCTGATTTTATTAATAACACTCTGCAATTTCTTTCTTCTGCTTGCAGAGATTAAAACATATACATATTCACTTTCTATTCTCATATTATCCGGCTCAAGAATTTTTTCAAGCATAGCAGAGTATTCTTCCATAGTAATTCCTGTATCAATCCTTGCAAGTGCAGTATTAATATTATTGAGATGTCCTATTCCAGAACCATTATTTATTACAACCGGACTCTTTGTATCAACATCACATCCATTGCTGAGCATTGAAACATTTATTCCACATGCAATTAGCATCTGTGATATTCCTGCTGCAATACTTATAGCCTGTTCGTCAACTGCATCATACCTCAATACTCCGTCTTCTTCGAGATTTAGCAGAATGCATACATTTCTGCTGACAGACTCATCATATTCATTAACCATAAGATTGCCGGTTCTTGCCGTTGCCTTCCAGTTGACATTCTTAAGGCTGTCATTACCCGTATAGTCTCTTATCCCCCTGAATACAAATGGATCTTCAAGCATATATTTTTTCCGTTCTGCTTCTCCTGTAATCCTACTGTTCACTGGTTTTAACACTGTCGGGTCTGCCGGTTTTGGATATACTGTTATTTCACAGTTATTATCAGTCTTTAGAACATTAATTTCATTCATAAACAAGCCAGAGAATACAATCTCAAGACCTGAAATGCGGTAAACGCCCCTTCTTGTGCACCTGACAGGAACCTTTCTTGTAATTCTCTGATTAGAAAGAAGCGAAAATACATCATTACGGTAAGTCTTATCCGATACGCTTGAATTAGTATCTGAACCTGTAAAAAGCAATTCTCTTGCAGTCTGAAATTTAAGATTAATACAAGGAAGTGGCAGCCTCTTGGCATTAGTAACAACTTCTGTAATATTAACAATATCATCCTTAACCACATGCTTTTTATCAAATTCAAGACTCACTGTAAGATTTTTATTCCAGTTATATCTGTACACAAGCTTTACAGCAATGTACACAATCAGTACACCTAAAAGCATTAACAAAACATTCATTATCTATTCCAATCTTCAGTAGGAACTGCTGTTTTCGAGACAACATTGCCTATGATCTGTTCTTTATTATCTCTGTTCATAAAACCAGTCTGTAAAACAAGTCTGTGTGCCCATACATATGGTGCCAAAATCTTAATATCCTCTGGCACAACATAATCTCTGCCTGATACATACGCATATGCTCTTGCAGCATTCAGCATGCCAAGTGTTCCTCTTGGACTGACACCTGTTAATACATTTTCTTCATTTCTTGTCATTCTTGCAAGTTCAACAATATACTCAATAAGCACAGGATGAATATATACATTCTTAGCATCTTCCTTCATTGCTATAACATCCTCACAGGTTGCCACTTTTTCAAGAGTTATTTCCGGATTAGATGTAAGGAATCTGTTAAGAATGAGTACCTCATCATCTTTCTCTGGATAACCCATATTAATCTTCATAAGGAATCGGTCAAGCTGCGCCTCTGGAAGCTGATAAGTTCCTGCTGTCTCAATAGGATTCTGTGTTGCAATTACAACAAATGGTTCTTCTAACTTAGAATATTCACCATCCACAGTAACCTGATGTTCCTCCATACATTCAAGCAATGCTGACTGTGTTCTTGGAGTTGCTCTGTTAATCTCATCTGCAAGAATAACATTAGCAAATACAGGACCTCTTCTGAATACGAACTCGCCCTCTTTTTGGTTAAACACATGCACGCCTGTAATATCTGAAGGAAGCAGATCTGGTGTAAACTGAATTCTTGAAAATTCTCCATCAATGCTCTTTGCAAATGCTTTCGCCATCATAGTCTTACCTGTACCCGGAACATCTTCTAGAAGAACATGTCCACCGGCAATAATACTTGTAAGGACCAGTTCTGAAACATTTCTCTTACCCACAATCACCTTACTTACATTATCTAATATATCTGAAGCTTTACTCATAATACCTCCTCGTAACACGAAATTTAAACTCAGATAATTATAACAAAAACACTGCCAGAACAGCAAGTGTCTGACAGTGTTAATAGGTTAAATAATTATGAACTTTTGATGAATTTAATTATCTGTAGGCATCTCCTGATTAACATCAATACCTCTTGGAGCAACAGGTGTTGAGAACACAATCTGTGTACTTGTTCTTCCGAACTTCTGAAGCTGGCCGATAAATGTATCAAGTTCCATGGTACTTGGGAACATAACTTTTAATAGCATTGAATAATTGCCTGTTACACAGTTACATTCAACAACATTAGGGCATGACTTGATAAATGGATAGAAATCCGGTTTCTGCACAGGAGCAACTTCAAGATTAATAAATGCTGTGATATGATACCCCAGCTTTAACTGATTAATCTTAACTTCATATCCTTCAATAATCTCTTCCTTCTCAAGTCTCTCAATTCTTGCTGAAACAGCCGGTGATGAAAGGAAAACATTCTCGGCGAGTGCCTTTAATGGCATTCTTGCATTCTGCTGTAATAATGTAATTATCTTCTTATCGATTTTATCCATGGCGTGAACCTCCAGATTATATTATTCGTTGTAAATGCTATTAATTTAACCAAAAAGGGGACAATCCTAGCGTTGTTGCTAAAATCGTCCCCTTTGACTTAAATTATTAACTTATGCATAATATACACCTTACATAATAAAATGGCAAGTGTTTTTTCTTTATTTTCATTGCTTTTATACATAATATTTGTTAGAGTAGAGAAAATACTAAAGCCATTACTGGCAGAACGGAGACATTATGGAGAATAATAATCAGGAATATAACACAGTAACTCTTATGCTTGACGATAACACAGAATGTGAATGTGCAATAATACGCATATTCCCTGCTGGAGATAACGACTATATCGCACTTCTTCCACTTGAGGGTGAAGCTGCAGACAACGATGAGGTATATCTTTACAGATACAAGGTTGAAGGCGACAACGAACCTGTACTTGAGAATATTGAATCTGATGAAGAATATGAGCTTGTATCTGAAGCATTTGACGAAGAATTAGATGCTATGGAGTATGAAGATCTGTACGAAGAAGAGGATAACGAGCAGTAAGAAGCTCTTCTATAAAGCGTGAACGGGTTGTATCTTTGTTGTACCTCTGCTTGGGGTACAGAAGATACAACTTTTCTTTTGCCCTCGTCATCGCAACATAAAAGAGTCTCCTCTCCTCTTCAATCTGCTCATCTAAAATCGACTTATTATACGGTATTATCCCCTCACAGGCATCCATTACCAGTACAATCTTATATTCAAGACCTTTAGAGCCGTGCATTGTAAGCATATGCACACCGTCTGCTGTATTATTCTGTCTGTCTTTATCGCACTGCCTGATGTATTCTACAATACCATCAAGCCATTGTGACAGACTCATATACTGTGAAGCCCTGTGTGCCAGTTCATCAAGCACATTATATAATTCTTCCTTATCAGCCTTGTGTTCATATATATAATTCCTTATATACTCATCATAACCAACACCCTTTCTTATATAATTAACAGCTGCAAATGGAGACATACTTCTTATCATACTAATATCAGACACCAGCTTTTCTACCTGTTTACTCATCTGTTCATTCCCCTCATAGCCTCTCTTCAATGCATTAATATCTGCCGGCTGTGTAATATATGAACGGCTTATATATCGGAGCGGCTTATTAATAATCCGCAGAAAATCTATTCTTTCCCTGCTGCCAAGTGCTATCCTTATATATGTAAGAATATCCTTACTTATCCAGTGCTCATATATATCCTGTACTACCGAATAATCGCAGCATGGAATTCCATCACTTTCAAGCCTTGACATATACATATTCCCAATTACATTAGTTCTTGATAACACAGCAATGTCATCAGCAGCTATTCCAGTATCAATCAGTCTTCTTATCTCTGATACAAGAAATGCTTTCTCATCATTCAGACTGTTAAATTCATATACAGACACAGTATCTCCTTGTGAATTGTACGTCGTTATATCTTTATAATAACGATGCTCATTCTCCTCTGCTACAGCCCTTGAAGCAAACACAATATTGCCCGTTGACCTGTAATTAATACACATGTCAATTCTCACTGCATCACTATAATACTTATTGAAATCTAACATTATCTGTGGAGCAGAACCCCTGAATCCATATATACTCTGGTCATCATCCCCCACCACAAAAAGATTTCTGTATTCATCAGCAAGAATCCTCACAACATCAAACTGTGCCTTATTAATATCCTGAAATTCATCTATCAGAATGTACTTATATTTATTCTGCCACGCCCTCCTGTAATCTTCTCTCTGCATCAGAAGCTCGCGGCACTGTACAATCATGTCATCAAAATCAATCAGATGCTTTCTTACAAGCATATCATCATAAGCCATGTATATTATTCTGAAACTCTGTGGCGGAATGCATCTGCTCTCATATTCATCTATATTAACAGCCTCACCCTTAACACGGCTTATCTCAGATAAAACACCATCTACAGCTTCCTTCTCATCATCATACTCCAATTCAAGCCTGTGTATCTGGTCTTTCACGAATTCATGCTGTACCTGTGGCGTAATAATGCAGCGTGCAGAATAATTATATGCTGCCTTAAGTATGGTAAAAAATACTGCATGAAATGTGCCAAATGTTACTGCTGAACTTCTACCTTCTGACAGCCCCTTAAACTTAAACTTCATCTGCTCTGCTGCAGCCTTAGTAAATGTAATAACAAGAATATCAGACGGCTTGACCCCGCATCTGTCGATAAGATACCTTACCCTGTGTGTAAGAACCGTAGTCTTTCCAGAACCTGGTCCTGCAATTACCATACACGGTCCTTTATTATGTTGTATAGCCTGAATCTGTGCTTTATTAAACTGCAAAAGCGGCACCCCTTATAATAATCTTACACAAACAAATGTATATTAAGATTATATAAGTATGCCGCTATCATGTCAACCTAATAATATATATTTTATATTTTATTAATAACTTGTTATGTTATCATCAGAATCATCAGTATTAGATATATCCTTGATAACAACATAATATTCAACTTGTGGATTAACCTGTACAAGAACCCTGTCACCCTTCTTATGCCCAAGAAGAGCCTTGCCAAGAGGCGACTCTATGCTGATCATACCGCTTAATGAATCAGCCCTGATTGTAGTAACAATCTTAATAGTCTCAGTGCTTTCATCATCCTCATACAATACCTCAACCGTATTATTAACGCCAACCTCATCATCTGCTGATGAATCATCAATAACAGTCGCATTCTTAATCGTTCTCTGCAGATATCTTATTCTGCTTTCATTCTTATTCTTAAATCTTTTCGCTGCATGATACTCGAAATTCTCACTTAAATCCCCCTGAGTCCTTGTCTCCTTGACATCATCAAGTGCAGCCTTTCTTACCTCATGTATCCTGTACTCAATCTCTTCTTCCATCTTCTTGATATCATTCTTAGTAAGTTCGTGTCCCATATCTATCCTTCTTTCTTACTTTTAATAATCAATTAATAATTAATGAAATAATACGAGTATATTTTGCCCTTTTAAGATACATTTTGCAAGTCTATTCTGTCTCGACTTTAAGTGTCTTGATTTCAAATATAAAATACAGCACATGGAAAATCCATACAAAACCAAGAATAATTCTTCCAACCGGCACAGCATGCATCATAATAAATCCAATGCTCATAAAAATTGTAACCGTAACCATTATTCTAATCTTAGTTTTCATAGTCATCCCTTTGCCCTGCCTTATTCCTTTAAAGACTTAAGGATAATAGCTTCATTTAAACTGTCCAGATTACTTGTCTGCTCATCAAGAAGCACGAATGGTGCGTCATGTAAAAATGCTCTGGCAAGTCCGATTCTCTGCATCTCGCCGCCTGATAGCATGTCTCCAAGCTCACCAACATTAGTGCCCCTTATCTGTACTCCAGAATCTCATAAAAAGCTTAAGAAGTGTTGATTTACCGCTTCCGCTTCTTCCTGAAATTCCAATAATGCTTCCATCCGACATTAATCGGCTGTGAGTAGTTCATATTCTGCTTATACAAATCCATAATACCTTTTTTACATTCTTTACTAATAAATCAATCCATGATATAATATTTCAAATTTGAACTATTCATTTTTGTAGCTTTAGATTTATGACTAAAGTCAAATAACAATAAAATGAATACTGACTATCCCATGCATCTTAATATTAACTAAGAAAGGTTCTTCGTTTTATGAACTCAGGAATTGAATTCGCACAGAAAATCAACCTTGCATATAATTCTATATGCAAGCCACTTTTACGTAAACTTAATCTTCCACAGACAGCCTTCGATATTCTAATGTTTCTTGCAAATAATCCTGAATACACAACTGCAAGAGATATAGTAGAAATAAGAAAAATCAAGGCAAATCTTGTTTCCGTCAATGTGGACAAGCTCGTAGCTGATGGCTACATCATACGAAAAGAAACAGCGGGAGATCGCAGAAAAACACAACTTATATGCACACCTGCAGCGAAAAAAATAATTGAAGAAGGCAGTGCTTTACAAAAAAAATTTCTTGAACATCTTTTTGATAATATGGATACAGCAACAAAAGAGGCATTTTTGACTGGCATGAAACAGATTGAAAATAATCTTGATAAGATACTTGAAAAAAAGTAATCTGCCAACATCCGTATTTTAAATATTAATTTTACAATCATGTTTGTGCCAGCGTGTACCTGACACAAAACTTATTATTACTAATATTACACGCAGAAAAGAGGATATTTTATGTCACTACTATTAATTATTGCCGTAACATTTTTTGCTGGTATGGGAGCCGGACTCGGTACCGGATTTGCCGGTATGAGTGCAGCTGCCGTAATCAGCCCTATGCTTATCACATTTTTAGGAATGGATCCTTACGTGGCTGTAGGTATTGCCCTTTCTTCTGATGTGCTTGCTAGTGCTATATCCGCATACACATATGGAAAAAACAAAAACCTTGATATTAAAAATGGTATTATTATGATGGTAAGTGTCCTTATATTTACAGTCGTTGGAAGCTATGTATCAAGTCTCGTTCCTTCGACAACTATGGGGAATTTTTCAGTATTTATGACTTTCCTTCTTGGAATCAAATTTATAGTAAAACCTGTTATGACAACAAAGGAAGCTATGCAGGGTGTATCCGCTAAGAAACGCGCCATCCAGTCAATTGTATGCGGTATATTAATCGGTTTTATATGTGGTTTCATTGGTGCTGGTGGCGGCATGATGATGTTACTTATACTTACCTCAGTGCTTGGATATGAACTTAAAACCGCGGTCGGTACAAGCGTGTTTATTATGACTTTTACAGCACTAACCGGAGCTGTATCTCATTTTGCTATTGGAGGAATTCCTGATATAACTGTATGGATATTATGCATTATATTTACACTCATATGGGCAAGAATAGCTGCCGTATTCGCAAATATGGCAACCCCTAAGACACTCAACCGTGCAACTGGTGTTATCCTTGTTATACTTGGCATAGTGGTTATGCTTTTTTCGTATCTTAATTAATTGATTTTGCATATAAATAACCCAGTGGCTGTTACTCTGTACAACAGTCACTGGGTTACTATTCTTTATGATTAAATTTTCCAAATCTCCTTCTAATATCATCAACTACCTTATCTGCCTTCTGCAATTTCTCTCGATATTCAGCGTTGCTAAAAATATCTAATTGTTCCCAGTAATTATCATTAACCAGATTCGAACCTCTTACTCCTAAACTTCTAGTAGGATTATTCCATGAATAATTCTCTTTAAATAAAGCATAGGCACTTTGTGCAATCTCCCTTGTAATATTAGTTGCATTCCCAAGTTTTTTCTGCCTTGAAAATGATATCAGTTTGTTATCTCTTATACTGATTTCTACAACCCTGCACTTAAATCCATTTTTCCTTAATCTGGCTGCAACGCTCTCTGCCAGGTTATATAATACAATCTTTACATCTTCGTCCGTTTCTAAATCTCTTGGTGTTATAGTGCCATTACCGATAGATTTTATCGGAGCAGATGTATTCTCCTTCTTTACCGGTGACTCGTCGTACCCATTCGCAAAACTCCATAGAATTGCTCCCATCTTGCCAAACACATCAGTAATCCAGTCTATATCTGTTCTTGCCAAATCACCTATTGTGTGGATTCCATATTTCTGCATTTTATTATTATTTGCACGGCCAACATACAATAAATCTGACATCGGAAGTTTCCATGCCTTTGTCTTAAATTCATTCTTATACATTGTAGTATTAGATATTAATGGATGGGACTTAAAAAAGGTTCTTAAACAAATCCATAAGTCCAATGCAACGGTATTTGAATGGGCAAACTCTCCTGTCGTATATTACACAACTTCAATGTGGAAAGAATATATAACACTGCAAAATCATATTTTTCTGGCATGCAAATGGATTGAAGAAAGGAAGTGTCCTCCACCAGTTCTTTTTAATGATTTAAAGCCATTTTTACATAGTATATATCATATATCATTTATAAAGTTAATATATCAACTATTTTTATTGTATAAATATATTTTATTCTTTTTCTTGCACTTTCTCATAAATACGTTATAATATATAAGTCACATTTAAATATCGGCGTGTGGCTCAGTTTGGTAGAGCGCGTGGTTCGGGACTACGAGGCCGCAGGTTCAAATCCTGTCACGCCGACTTATAAAAAATTCATGCAGATTGTGGTAAATGTGATTACTACAATCTGCATGAATTTTTTATATTATTTATGCAATTATTCTATACAAGATTATTTTTAACATATGCCAGTGCTTTATTAACAGGAAGTAGGGATATAACTACAAGAGTTACCACTGCTTCAAGCCCAATATACGAGCCATTGTAAACAACTGAATAAAGTATCGCACTATTAAAAAATTCTGGTGTATACACGGCAAAGAATATCCAGCCGGACAAGAAAGAACATATAAATCTTCCAATAACCCCGACTATATACCCTTTAATCAATCCATGCCTTGAATTAGAAAATATTCCTGATAAACCCAGTGCACCAAATCCTAATATATAATCAAGAAGAACCTGTGGAATATTCAGGATATATGGATCAAGCAATAACTGTAAAACACCATATGCAAGAGCTGCTGTTAATCCCACCTTTATTCCATACCAGTATCCTATAAGCACTATGAATAACATACTGAAAAGTGTAACTGAACCTCCCATTGGCAGTTTAATAACTTTAATCATGGAAGTCGCAATAGCCAGTGCCACCGCCATTGCTGCAAATGCAATATGTTTTACCTTTATTTTGTTCCCCGATAAACTCATCCATTTCCTTTCTTTAACCTTTATTCTTTATATTATGTAAAAAGAATATACAGATTTATACAAAATGTCAAGAAAACCCAGAGCATATTAGTAGTTTACTAAATGCTCTGGGTCAACATACTCATATTTATTTAATCACTTTAGATTAAACTCTTTTCTTCTTAGTTGAAGCAAATAATCCTAATCCTGATAATCCAAGAAGTGAAGCAAGTGCTGCAAGTGGAGCCTTGTCTCCTGTCTGTGGAGCTTTATTATCATCCTTAACCTGTGTGTTATCAGCTGGCTTATCATCTGATGGTGTACCAGGTGTTGGATCTGCTGGTTTAGGATCTTCTGGCTTTGGATTGTCTGGTGTAGAAGAATCATCTGCCTTATATAATGCCTTAACGACTGCTTCTGCATCATAATCTTCCATAACTTTCTCTTCAGCAAATAACTTAGCCTCATCTGAAGTAAGTAATGGTCTGTCATTATTAACATAATATCCTGGACCATATGAACCATACTCTGCAAATCTTGCATCTTTATATAAGTTACCACTCATATCTCCATAACCTACAGACTGAACTGCTCTTCCAATATAGCAGTTGATAAATGTTGTAGATGCATCTGCACCCCATGGTCTTGATAACCTGTACTGACCATCACCAACTCCCTCTTCAGCTGTGAATCGGCATTCATTAAATACCATACCATAATCTGTAGAAGCATATGTTCTTGGTGCTGTATAGCATCCATCAGATTTATATGGTGTATATCTTGCAACAATATCACAATCATCAAAGTATGATGAACCTGAACCATAGATAAAATCTACATTACCTGTAATATAACACTTAGAGAAGTACTGTCTTGTTACTTCATAGTTACCATCTGCTCCTTTAACTCTTGAATCTGTAAGAAGAGTATCCTGATATCCAACAAGTCTTACATTAACACAAGCTGTCTTATCAGCAACTATACAAAGTGCATCTGCCTGCTGATCACTGCCGTTAGTATATGCAAATGAGTTCTCTACTGTAAGATTCTCTGCTGTAAATCCATCCGCATCAGAACCTACATACATAGCATTTCTTGTCCACATATCAGTAGCAGTTCCCTCAGATATAGCAGCTGAATAGTAAATATGTGTCTTCTCTGCATCTTCACCTAAAAGACTTACATTAGGCACTTCTACTGTTACACGCTCGTTATATTCACCATTCTTAATAAATATAACCTTAGATTCTGCATTATCAGCTGGAACAGAATTAACAGCTGCTTGTACAGTCTTATATGTTGCATGTCCATCTACTACATCCCCGTCATTTCCAGCAAATGCTGCATCAACAACAATATCATATTTTGGCTTGCTTACAAAATTAAATGTCTTTCTTGTTGTCTGATTATTCTCATCTGTGAATAATACCTCAACATCATTTCTTGCCTGAACCAATCCGGATAACTCAAGCTTAAATTCTTCATCAGCCTTTACACTCTGTGTTGATACTTCTTTGCCATTAAGAACAAGCTTCACACTACCTGCTCTGTCTGACTTCATTGTAATTGAAGCACTATCTGAAGCAATTGTATCGTTAGATTTGTCTGTTACTGTAAGCTTAGCAGCTTCATTCTCAACTACATACTCACCAACATGTCCATCAGATGCAAGAGTCTGAACTTTTACTGATGGATTACTTTCATTATTATCATTCTTTGCTACAACGTAATAGCAATATGGCTCTTCAGTCTTAACATTAGTATCTTCATATGTAAGACCTGCTGTAGTTGTTATTAACTCAGCCGAACCATTAGAACCTAATGTTCTGTATAAATCATAAGATGTTGCGCCATCTACTGCTGTCCAGTTTACAGAAATCTTAGAAGCAGAACCATTAGCAGTAATTGTACTCTGTGCAAGTGGCTTCTGATAACTAACTTCTGCTGATTCAATAGCTGTTCCCTGTGTATCTCCACCTACTGGAACAATTTTAAATGTATACTTTCCATCTCCTGTCATTCCTGTATAAGAGAATGAATTAATCTTAGATTCTGCAGCCTTTGTATACTCGCTGCCATCCTTTGATACATATATAATATACTTTACATTACCAGATCCTTCTGTTGCTATATCCCAGGTAAGATTAATGTTGTTTCTATCTTCTGATACTAAAGAAGCTGCATTAGCAATTACTGGTGCAACGCCTGTCGCAATATAGTAATCATTCATATCATAAACAACTTCATCAGCAGAATTAAGCAATGTTACATTAGCAATATCTACTTCAACACCAGAAAATGCTAATCCATACTGAACTTCTTTTCCTGACTGAAGTCCTTCATAATATGTTCCTGATGTTAAATCAATTGGTGAATCAACTGTTGAACCAACAACATTACCACTTGCATCAACAACTGTTAAATATGCCTTATTCTCCTTCTTAGTATATGTTAATGAATATGTTGAACCTACTGTATATGCATTAGCCAGTGAACCTGTTCCACCTGCTCCAGGAGTTGTTGAATATGTATGCTGAATCTTTAATCCTTTATGGAAATGTATTGTATCACAAGCTCTCTTGCCAGTTGCATCTGCAGCAAACTGACCAACAGCAATACCCTGCTTGTCTGTACCACTATTAATTGACTTAATAGTAATATCAGCCTTTATTGTCATATCTTCTGTTGTAGATGGGAATAACATATAATTAATTCTCTCATCCTGTCTGATATTGCCCTTCTTAATCGTTCCTCTGTCAGCTACTACTGATAATACATTACCATCTGGTGTCTCTGTATATGACATATCTCCAGCATCATTATAATCTTTTGATGTAGTGTTAGATGTCTTTAATTCACCAACTTCCGAATCAAATATTGTTTTCTTAACAGCTACATCATCCTGTGTATATTCTGATGAAACCTTAACATCTGAGAATGTTGCAGTAACACCTTCTGTAGCAAAGAAACCAACTGTCTTAGCATCTAACCCTGTTATTGTCTGCACTTTAGTCTTCTCATCAGAAAAATCCGGCTGGCTTGCAACATGATATGTAGCCTTATCTCCTGCTATTTCAAGCTTAACATATATATCCTGTGAACTTGTTGTTACAGCAGAATTAACATTACTTGCGCCACCTTTTCCTCCATCAAGATGATATCCATATCTAACCTGTGATTTAGAAATATCTGCATATAATGCTGCTGAACCGCTTGTTGCTTCGTCGCTTGCATTTCTTACGAGAAGTCCTGCCATTCCTGTTGAACCTGTCACAGTCATCTTAGCTGTAATTGTTATATTGCCTTTAGCGTTAAAATAAGCATAATAAAGATTATCCTTGCCAGCATCTTTATCAAACTTAGTTCCTGCTCCTGTTAAAGTTACTGTCTTAGAAGCTGAATCATATGCATAAGAACCTTTTCCTTCATGTTCGCCAACCTCTGATTCATTCCAGATAGTATCAAGCACTTTAGACTGTGCTACTCCCTGTTCATCTGCATATGCTATTTTGTTAACTCCGAATCCATTAGTTAATACTCCAACTGGCATCATAGTTGCTGTCATTGCAACAACAGCTGCGACAGTGGCTGCTTTCTTTAAACGTCTGGTTTTTCTCATGATATATGAAATCCCCCCAATTATTATTTGCGCTAAAACGCACATCACTAAATAAAATATATATCAAGTGCCAGTTTATATCTACTTATATTTTTGCATTTTGTTTGTTGATTACTGTTTTTTTTAGTGTTATAATACATATTGTTGCAATATTAATATATTTATCTGCATTTTTTAGTCAATATGCACATTTTACAATCTATTATATGAAAGGACTTTATTATGTCAGTAAATAATATTTCACGTTTCCGCATAGACCACGCTATTCACAAACTCCATTACTCTATGCACTCAGCACACAGCCACACATATTATGAACTTTTCTATCTTATGCATGGTAATTGTACTATTTCTATAGATGACAGACTATATACACTTTCAGAAGGTAATGTCATATTTATGCCTGCTAATTCCGTTCATAAGACATCTTATATTGGTGAACTTGTTCCTGAAAGAACATATATTGAATTCTCCCGGGACTACATAGATGCAATTGACAACTGTCTTGGAAAAAACTGGTCTGAGCATAATCTGTGGGGACACATTCTATATATTGAGAAAGAAAAACGTGAGAAAATTGACTCTCTTTTCAGGGAGATTCAGAAAGAATACGACATTATAGATGGATACTCTGACTGTTGCATAAGACAGTTATTCCAGTATCTTATTATCAGACTTGTCCGTCTCGACAGAAACACCAAAGATATTAAAGAATTCATTGCCAACTCAGATAATAAAATTAATCAGGATATGATTATTGCTGCCAAATATATTGCCGAAAATTTCAAAAACAACATAACACTTAAAGATGTTGCCAATCATCTGAATCTTAATCCATCATATTTTTCCAGTAAATTCAAAGCATTTAACAGCATTGGTTTCACTGAATACCTGCGTAATATACGCATTAATCATGCTGAATGGTATCTCATCGAAACAGATTTAAGTTTGTCTGACATTGCTGATGAATGCGGATTCTGCAATTCTAATTATTTTGGTGATACATTTAAACTGGTTAATGGGCTCTCTCCTTCAGAATTCCGGAAGAATAACAAGCCTAAGAAAGCTGAAGACTGAGTTTTTTAAAAAGAGCCTGCCGCACCAATTGATGCGACAGGCTCTTAAACCCGTATTATACGGTTTTAATATACATTTTTATTAGAACTTACCATTCTTAGCAGCTTCCTCGATGGAAACAGTAATGCACGTATTTATCGCATCCGCTGGCGTTTTTGTTACCTGTATGTTTCCTGTTCATCAATTTTTATACCTATTCAGCACTTCTCACGGCTTATTTAGCATTCCTCTCCGGCATACACAAAACCCGTCTCTTCCCAAAACTTCATCGGGGAAATGTAGTAATCGTACTGGCTGCTCTCTTCCTTCTTGAAAGCAACTCCGAATTTCAGAAATCCAAGGATAATGCCCTGGCGTATAAACTGCTGATCCTTTTTCATTACTCTTGCCGCTACTGCCACCGGTACATTTTCGCCAGTGAACTCCGGCACTTCTAAATATACTTTACTCTTATCCATTTGTCAACTAACTCCTTTCTCTCTGTGCTGCAGTCAGAGCATTCACAATATCCTCTGCCTTCTTTGGCCCGATGCCCTTCACGCCCAGGATAACTTCTCTCACTTCATCCTCGGTCAAACCTTCCGCATCTTTCATACCGTCCGCATGGCCTGCCTTGTATAAATTCTTGCAGAATGCATCCATCTGCTGATGATCCATTCTCTTAACATCCTTGTATGTTTTTCTGTTCAATGTGTACTGTTTCATCCTTCGCCCTCCTATACAAACGGTAGCTCGCTGTCGTCTCCTGCAGGCATAAATCCATCATTCCCCGACTGTGGTGCCGGTGCAGGCTGTGTGTTATAGCCTCCTACGTTACTGTTCTCTGCGTTTTTGCTCTCAGCGAACTCCTGGTCCTCCGCAACAATGTCTGTCGTATATACTCGCTGACCGTCCTTATTGGTGTAGCTTCCGGTCTGTATTCTTCCGGTCAGTACAATCTTCGTTCCCTTATGTAAATATCTCTCAGCAAATTCAGCCGCCTTGCCAAACGCAACGCACTGAATAAAATCTGCTGAGTTCTCCTGGCTTCTTCCCCTTCTATCTACTGCCAGGGTGTAACGAGCTACTGCTGTAGCCTGCTCTCCTTGGGAATATCTAACCTCCGGATCACGTGTAAGGCGACCCATCAAAATTACCTTGTTCATCTATTCCGTCTCCTTTCGTCTTATCCTAAGTTTCATTCCTGGAACTATGCTGTGTCCCTTGAACGGCAACTGTCTGTCATTATTCTTCACAACTTCCATTTCCAGCGCATATAAAGTTCCTTTCAGTTCTCCTTGCATAATTAGTTTCTTGACGATACTTGCGATACAGTCGCCTTTCTGTATCGTATAGGTATGCCAGCCGTCAAAATAATCTGCCGGAAGGTTCTTCGCTTCTTCTACCTTCCTTCTCGCTATCTCTGCAGCCTCTTTCCTTTTACGCTCCTTCTCTTCCCATTCTTCCGGATGTTCCATTTTTAATCTTAGGTCTCTCAGCTCTTCCTCCAAAAAATCCTCAGTCTCCGGGATTAAACCAAATGGTCCTAATTTTGCCATGCTGATACCTCCTCGATTTTCAAAACGTAATAGATTTTTCCTGGCTCAGCTCCCCATTCCGGCTTACCTTTTCCAAATTGCAGGGTGCATTTGCAAACAACTTCCGGCGAATCTTTCGAGTACCCATTTCTGAATACTACTGGTACCGGCCACGGCTTCCGGATTTCTTCCGGTGCTGCATCTCCATATACCATCTGTCCTCCAACCAGGATAAAGCCGAAAGTGTTCATAAATCTGCTGTCATAGTACGGCTTGATTTCTCTGTACTCTTCTGTTTTTTCACCGGAAGCAATCATATCAAACCACTTTTTCTTGATTGGTAATATCAGCATTTATCTTCCTCCTTTATTATTTCAAAGCTATCCATTGGTACAAGCCTTGTTTTATTGCATCCATAGGCAACTATAGCGACTTTCATTTGCTCTTTTACATCTCTTCCTATGTAATCTTTTTCCGAGCCATCGTACCCATAATTTGTGTCGCAAAACAATTCTGCTTTTACCACAATCATCTTCATGCCTATAATAATTCCAACAAACTCCTTTTCTGACGGTTCGTAATATGTTTTCATAAAATCTCCACCGCCCCAATCTTCTGCCGGAACCTCCCTAAATCTGTCTTTCTCTTTTTTCTCTGAGTAATCTGTGTAGAAGTATGCAGGCTTTCCGTTTTCTGTTTCATCCCCAGTCAGAAGTGTTATACATTTTCCATCGTTAATTTTTCTCATGTATTTACTGCACTTCACTGTCTGAAACATATATTTATTACATCTTCTCAGCTTCAATTCCGGCACCTCCTGTCTCTCGCTGCAGACCGGAACATCATCAACAGCATTTCTGATACCGGCCTGCTTCTATCTTTTCTCTTTGCCTTCTTGATTGCTTTGAGGTCGTACCACTCACCCCGGTAGTTCATTCTATCCGGAACATACACGCCTACCTGGTATGGGATTTCTTTCTTAATCTGCTCGTACACTTCTTCCGGCATCACGTAGTAATTGTAGTCTCCCAGGAAGTTATGACCGTTCTTCGAGTGAAAATCCTCTACCGAGGACTTAACCTCGTAGCAGTAGAAGTCTCCCTTCTCTATACCGGACACTGTATTGTTTGCCGGCTTGAATTTCATAAAATCCACCCGCACTGCATTCATGGTGGCGTAGTCGAAAGTCACTTCCCTGGCCCAGTAAATTCTTGGATCATTGTTCGGGCAGATGTGCCGCTGGATTGAGAGCGACAGCATCGCCGTGATCTCCGGTCTTTTATTCTTTTCCATCCTAACACGGTCCTCCTTCCGCTCCATGAAATGCTCCCGCCGGGTACATCCATCGCCCCTTCACATACACACCATCGATTGTAAATTCTCCGGTAATCAAACTCCTCAACGCCTCGAAATCTCCGTGATATACACATGACTCCGCATCTCCGACGAATGTTTCTAAGTCGCATTTGTTATCCAGTGTGAAGCCAAGTATCTCTTCATCTCTCTTTAATGCCTCAAATTCTTCCGGATATATCTCCTTTATTCCCGCAAACAGTTTCGGAGTAGAGAATATGCACATCGCACAGCTGCATCTATTCCATCCCGCTCTGTAGCAAGGATGCGGATTGACGTTGTGCCTCTTTAGAACTTCCCATATGTCTCTTTCTGAATAGTCGATCACCGGCCGCCATTGATGCACTATTCTATGTGCTTTTGCCGGTGCGTTTGTCCTGTGTATTTCTATTTCGTTATACTTTGAGCGTCCTTTTGACTCGCCTCGTCGTTCTCCGGAGACGACTAAAATCTTTACATTTTCCTTTGTCTGTTCCAGGTTCGATGTTACACTGTCCTGGACTGCCGCCTTTAGATTTCCGCTGCACCAACGTCCCTGGTGGGTACCGCCTTTTGCCGGAAATTTATGTCTCTTCCCTCCAAGCTGTTCTAACTCCTGCAGTCGGCTAAGGTTTGACATCACCGTGTCTGCAACCATAATTTTCAAATATGCGCTGCACCATCTCCTGCTCAAATCTCCTGTTTTAGCAGGGAATTTCATTCTATAACCCAGCTTTTTCAGTTCTGCTTCCATATCTTCCGTGGCTTTTTCTTTAATTTCCTGGCATTGTAGATAATTTCTCGACAATCTGCATTGCCTTACTTCTCCGGTATCCGGATCAAGCCATTCAACCGGTTCGCTTGCGCCGATTCTATACAGTTCCCCGAAAAATCCATTAACCCTCCACGAAAGTCTCAGCTTTACTCCTTCTGCTTCTGCAAATGATTTCACATAATTCTGTGTGCATTTCCAGTCCATTTTTCTCTCCGGGTTTCCACCGTCAATATCATGGTGCCAAAACTCCATCCGCTCTTTTGGTACCCCGAGTTCCAGCAGTTTGTAATAGCAGGCTATGCTATCTTTTCCTCCGGAAAGAAGTATTGCAACCAGGTCGTACTCCTCAAGCGGTAACAGTTCCGGTAGGAAAATCTTCTCGAAGTGGGAAGAGTCTCTCCTGCCTTCAACTCTCGGAATTATCCTTTTGCCAGTACCATATATCGGTATATCTAGTTCCCCATACATAAGCGGCGTGTCTTTGGTGCAATCGGCGTCTTTTATAAATCCCTCGCATTCCTGCATCGCTAACACTCCTTCTTTACATACAAGTCGCTGGTTCCTTCGACCACGCTTTTCTCTTCGTCGTTAGGGAACTGGAAGCCGTACTGTTCTAGTATTCCGTAGAATGCCTTTACCCTCTTGCCTCTGACCGTGTTGTATGTGTAATTCCACTCAACCAAATCTGCATCAGCAACCATTGCCGATACCATGCAAAGCAGTTTATGGAGTACGCTGAGTCCTTCCATTTTCTTCTCTGCAGCTTCTATATCTTCTTTCTGAGCGTTGTAGCACTTGTCTCCCAGGAAAAACTCCTTCAATGTGTTATGACCCGTGAATGTCTCCCAGCTCATCATCTGCTCAAAAAGTTCTGCAACGACTTTTTCTTCATTCGTAACCTTCTTAATTCTGCCGGATAAAATGCCTTCAATGAACGCCTTCCTCGTGTTGGCCGCCTCCTTCAGAATTGCCTTGATTTGCTTCTTGTTCCGCTTATTCTGTCTCTCTGCTTCCTGTGCGGGCGTGAGTTCCTTCTTTTCCTTCTTTTTCTTACGGATCACGTACAATGTTCCGTATCTTTCCAGGTAAAACATCGGCTCGCCATTATCCTCGAACTTCATCGTCTTAGGTGGCTCCTTATCAAGGCTGTAGTCCTTCATACGTTCCCACTTATCCGTGTAAAACTCGCTGTCCGCTTCCTTCGGAGCTTTCTTCAATCCCAGTTTCTTCATCATTGCCACGTACAGCTTCATGTTCTCCTGGCGTTTCTGCTCCTTCTGAGCATTGATTGCTCTTCTTGCCAAATCTCTCGAATCTGTGGAATCCTTCAAAATCTTATCCCTGGTCTTTACGTCCTTGATCTTTTCCAGTTCGTACAAATCCGTAAGCGACAGCTGGTATCCATCCTGTCTCTCTTTCTCCATCAGCGTCTTGGAATCCAGCTTTGCAATGTTCAAACGGTGTCTGATTGTTTTCTTGCTAAAGCCGGTCTTTTCTGCGATTGTGTCCTCTGTTTCTCCCAGGTCAAGCATCATCTGAAATCCCTGTGCCTGTTCATATACGGTCAGATCGCTTCTCTGTATATTCTCCAAAAGCATTACAGATGTCTGCTCTTTTTCGTCCATATCCGAAACAATGCAGGGAACAGTTTCAAGTCCCGCCATGCGTGCTGCTGTCAATCTTCTGTTTCCGATTACAGTCAAATACTTTCCAGGTTCCTGTGGGTCGGGCACAACAGTTAAATTTTGAAGTATTCCCTTCGCTTTGATGCTCTCCGCAAGTTCCTCAATATCGTTATACGTTTTTCTCACATTGTTTGGGTGGACCTTTACAAGTTCAATGCTGATATTCTGTATTTCTGCCATGTTCTTTTCTCTCCTTTTTCTTCCCGGCATCCGCGGGTGCCGGGATTATATGATTATGCAATGGTACAAGCCGGGGCGCAGCGATTGGCCCAGCCCGCGCCGTTGCCGCCGTTGCTGACGGTGCCGCTAGAGCCCACGCACCACGTACTGCACGAATCGCCACGGTTAGCCGAGCGCAAGCGGTGATAATCTGTTTCTCCGTCTGCATTTTTCTTCTGCCGGTTAGTAACATCTTCGTAATACTTATACGGCGTTTTCTTTGGGCCTACTTCGTCCGCCGACAGTAAGAAAAACAGATCTTCTGTATCATCTCCGCTGTTATTCTCTTTCACTACCTTTGTGAGGTAAGGAATGAGCTTTTTGTATCTCTCACGAAATTCTTCACTCTGCAGGTACTTTCTCAATTCTGATGTCTCCCACACATTACTGCCATAATCGCCTGTTGTATCGAACGGTCTTTCCTCCATCACAAGGTCGTGCATCTGAATTGTGATACTGTGTTCAAGGCTCTTGTCTACAAGTTTCTCTGCGTCAATTCCGATGATGTCATGCTGGATAACTTCTCCGTCAAATTCAATATCGATCGTGTCACCCTCTGAAAAATAATCCCTGGCACGCCCAAGTCTTACAACCTCCTGTATCCATTCTAACGAAATAGGCTGCGTTGTCTTATGTGTTATTGTTACCAAATCTTCGCCATGTTCGGCGTTTTCCCTGTTTCTTACTTCCTGTGAATGAACCTCTGCCCGAGCGTCATTCCCGGATAACTTCATTGCTGCTTTTGATACCTTTTCTTCTGTAAAATCCAAGAATGCCTCTCGTTCCTGTGCGATAAACTTTTTACTGCCTACTGCCTCCATGCTAAATCCGTAAGCCTTTAATCTGATTTCATTCATCTTCTCTACCTCCATTTAATTCTCATGCGTTCTACTATTGCGAATTTCTTTTTCCTAGCGCTCACATTTGCGAGTTTCCAGGGTAAAAAAATTACCCCGCTTCCTTCTGCAGTAATCTCAGAAGCGGATGCCACGGTCTTGTACCGCGAATGCGGCCGATAATCTTCTTGATATTGCACTCTGCTTTGCTGATTTTCACGTACCCTTCATACTTTCCCTGGTTTCTTTCCGTAACCGGTCTGTCGTGGAATCCGTCCGTAATCATAAATCTGCCCTTCGTATCTGCTTCATCCTTGAAAGCCACATAGTGCTTATTGCCATGTGCGTAGTACCCGACAATTACCATATCTCCTACCTCCCTTCGTATCTGTCGTGAATAGCAATCGGGTAGCTGATCCCGGTAATCTGTTTGAATCTGCTGTCCGATGTGTAAAGAATATTGCCGCCTGCCATATACCAGCGTTTCCGGCAGTATGCAGGCTTACAGTCAACGTACTCCTGGCCCATAACCTCACGCTTTTCGATATACACGCACTGTCTGATGTCGTCCGGTTCAAAAGGTCCTTTCTGTGCATCCAGGATATACAGCTCTCTCGCATAGGAAGATATGCCGTTATTCGTGCAATCTCCCAAACTGCTACGGTACACCTCTGCGGTCAGACAACTTTCAATCTCATAGTTACTCTTCATCCAGTCAATCACTTCGTCCGGATATTTGCATCCGCTCCATAACTCGCCCATAAATACCAGCTCGTTGTCAAACTCTTGCACCATATATGTATCATCGTCCAGCTTTACTGCCTGCAACTGAATGTACTCCTTCGTTCTTTCGTCGCACGCAACTCTCTTCACGCATCCGTCAACCTTACCATATCCTCTGATCTTGTGTGTTTCGATATAGCGATCCAGTTTCTTTTCTGCGAACCCTGCAGGAATATCCTCTTCATTTACTGCTACGTCTCCGCTTTCCAAAACAGCGTACTTATTTGAGATTTCGCACCATGTTCCTTCCAGGTGTAACACAAATCCTTCTTTCTCAATTCTCATGTTCTTCTGCCTCCTTTGCTGCTCTTACTTCTGCAATTCTCACATATTCCGGGATGTGAAAACCATTTATGATATTCACCGCCTGCAGTTCTGTCAGATTACACCTGGCCTGCAGTTCTTCCCTTAACTTTCTTCTTTCTCCAATGTCCTGCAGTCCGTTTGACGGCAGGAGCAACGCCCTGTCTCTGTATTCATTTGCTATGGCTCTTGTTAGAACTTCCACTAACTCACCCTTTCCACGTAATCAACGCATCCGGGACTGATTTTTTCATCCTTACAGAACTCCGACCAGCACTCCTTCAATTCCTTGAAGTTCTGAGCATCAAACTGTGTCTCGTCTCCACCGTTAAAACCGATGTTGTAGGTTCCTCCTCCGGATTTAACTACTCCTTTGCTTGCCTCTCGTAATGTCACACTACATCACCTGCCTTTCTTAATGCGCACTTGGTACATACCGCACCGTCAAGGTGTGATGCCTTAACAACCCCTGCATCCTCCGGTCTCTGCCAGCAGAGCGTCCCGCATTCCGGGCAATGTACCTTTTTCCAACCAGGCTTTCCCCCCGGTCTGTTTATTACCAGTGGCATACACAACCAGCCACCTCGGTCTGTAGTCTTTCTCGGTTCTAACTTCATGTTCACTCTGCCGCCTCCATTTCTGCCAGCTCTCTGATAACTCTCTCTACCGCACATTTCCCATTATTGTTGAGCTGTCTCTGCCATGCGCCTACCGACGGCGCCCATCTGAACCCATTGCTTTTCAGAATATCTCTTACCTCCGGTTCCGGCTTTCCTTCAAAGAACAGCTGGATTCTCATAGCCTCCACATTCTCCTTGACCTTGAAAAACTTATTCTCGCTCTCCTGTGTTCCCTGGGACTTCGTTTTCTGCAGGCTCTTAATTCTTCCTTCCAACCTCCGGATATTGGCGTTATTGTTTGCCAGCATATAGTCCGGGAAACCGACTCTTCCGCAGAAGTCCGGTTCCCTCAGCTGGGCGATCTGCTCGTCTGTATATCCCATGTCGTGCAGCGTTGCATCGCCTTTTTCTTTGTCCTTCATACGGATTGCTTTGTTGGCCTGCTTCATTCTCTCCTGGTCCTCTCTCAATCCGTCAACCTTATCCTGCAGCTTCTCGATTGCGTTCTCATCATCAGACTTGATAACATCCTTGCCATAAAAAATTGCCTCAATCTTTCCAAGGATTGCCTCAACCTCTTTATAGTCCTCATGGTTCTTATCCCATGCCGCTACCTGCTTTTCCTTCTTTTTGACCGGGAAGTTTCCTGCTCCGGAAATCATTACAGACGGACACATCATGCCGATCTGAATATCCTTGTTGATGTTCTGAGCCAGTCGTCTCGAATATCTCTCGCAGAGTTTCGACACTCTTTCCTCTTCGGTCGGTCGTGCCTCGATTACCTTCTCTGCCAGCTCGTATGCCTTATCAACCTGTGCCTTGTAACCAGCAGTCTTGCTCCCGGTCTTATACTCGCTGAATGACATCATATCGTTTGCCGTCTTTGCTCCGGCCTCATTGATGCTGAAATACACTCTTTCCATTACGCCACCTCCAAATACTCACCGATTTTCTCAATGTCCAGCTTTACTATCGGATATGTGCAGTAACCACTTCTTACCATTCTGCCGGTAGCCTGCCCGAAACCGTGTTGCTTGATAAACTCCATCGCCCAAGGACAATTATTCGTGTCTATCACCGTCTCGTCCTCTGCAAGTCCGCTTCCTGCGATGCATACCGTGATTCTTGCAATAGGTCCGTCCTCGTTGTTCCAAATCTCGATTGCCCTGCTGCTATCTGCCTGGTATCTTGCCACCTGCAGGAAGCAATCCTTATACACTGCCCATTCTGTCTTAACCTCTAATAATGCCATAGCCTTACGCCTCCTTCTTTGATTCTCTAATCTGCTTTGTCTTAATCGCACCATCAACAATGCTCTGCAACTCTCTTGCTGTCAGTCCTGCGTAGTTATTCATATCAACCTCTTCCTGGCTGATTCCGGCTTTTTCCAGCTGTCTCTGAAAATAACCCATGTCTCCGTCGTAGTCGTACATCCGCTCGCCTCCTAACACCCAATCACTTTTCTTGCTATGCTTTTTATCTCATTTCTTACGTCAAGGCTTTTCATCATCTGCTCGAACTGCTCCTCCGTGTTGGCTTTCATATACAGCTCGTTGACTTTTTCTATCGTCTCCTCAAGTTCCATATTGCCAACAGCAAGAAGCCCTTCTCTTATTTTTATTGTATCCAACTGAGCCAGCAGCTCTCTTCTCTCTCCGTCCAGCTTTTCCATTTTCTCTGCTACCGGGAGCATCCCTCTAATTACGCCAAATCCAAACTGCGTATAAAGAGTTTTCATCTGATCCTTACCGGTCGTGTCATTGATTGCTGGATGCCAGGTGTAAACTGCCTCGATAACCTTGTATTCTTCATCTGTAACTGATTTACCGGTCATTGCCTCAAATTCTGCCTTCATCATATCTGCTAACCTCCTATGCTGCTTCCAAGATTCTCTCGACATCTTCTCTTCTCTGACGCATCATTGTCATTGCCATTACCTTGTCAATCTGGCCGGATGTGAGGCTTACGATGAAATCCGCTACCTGGTTGCTCAGCTTATACACTTCTTCGTACAGTCTGTCTGCCTCGGCTTCGTAACTGTCTGATTTTTCCATATCCAGGTGTTCTTCTTCCGTCCAATACTCTGACTGGTTCTCGGCTTCTTCCATTTCAGCCTCTAAAATTCTTAACTTCTTCAATACTTCCTTCATGCAAATACGCTCCTTTCAAATTTGCGAACTGTGTTTCACGTGAAACACTCATCTGCGAGTTGCGAGGGTAAAAAAATTTCTATGCTGCCTCTCTAATGTCAATCAGTTTGTCAATACCTGTGTAAACGCAGTCGCCAGTTGTGAATACCAAGCCATCCCATCTCACATACTTAACTGTCTCTACCTTGTTGCCTGTTTCGTAAGGCGTGTGCCACTCTACAACTACCGTCTTTCCGTCTGCAAGCATCTTTTCTATCTTCTCAACATCTGCCATTCTAAAAACCTTCATACCGACTACCTCCATTGCTTTAAGTATTGTTTGATTATGTATATATTATACTTCGCAGTTGCGTATTTGTCAATAGATACACTTCTAATTTGCGTATTTTATCAAAGTTTTTTTACAACAACCTCGTAACCGAGAGCTGTTACCATCTTTGAGAAACTGTCATATCTCATGCTCTTAGCGCTTCGGTTGAGGGACTGGCTGATGCTCTGTCTCGTGATCCCCATTCTGTCTGCTAAATCCTGCTGGGTCATTTTCTCTTCGTCCAGGATGTGGCGTATTATTTTCTCCGCGCTTTCCTCTCTAATTTCCATCCTACTTTTCTATCTCCTTCCTTGCTTCGTCCACTGCCAACTCCATCATTGTATTGAACGGTGTGTTGCAATCCTCCATCTTATCGAATAATTCGACCGCCTTCTGTAGGAACTCTTCGCTGCCTGCCAGTTCCTCGTATCTTTCTTCGCCCAGGTTTCCGCTTTCATATAACCCCTGCAGATAATTCTTTACATCCTCTGTTCTGTCACTCTCGCTCATTACTCTGCTGATTTCACCCATAAGTGCCTCGTTGATTACTGCAGGCTCTTCTGTGATGTAGAACCTTGCGTTGCCGCTGATACCTCCGCTGATTTCGTACCTAGTGTCTGTATGTTCTTCCATCAGAATGCTGCCTTCAATGCTCACATACTCCTTTGCCTGGGTATCTGCTATCTGATCCAGTCTATCAATCAGCTGCTTCTCATCACTGGAAATCGCAACCACAGTTACTCCAATGTCGTCCGGGCGTTCCCAGCATCCAGCTAACACAAATAAATTTACTATCTTATTCATCCTTTGCCTCCTTCCAGTCGCCTGCAATTTCTGCGACCGTTCTCTCTAAAATTTTAAACTTCTCCGGATCAATCCAGCTCGGTATATCTCCGTTTCTTACTCTCTCCTGGTATCGGTTCAAGCACAGCTGCTTCGCCAGTACTGATCTGCCTATTGGAACGAACACACCTCTCTGCTTGTCCCAGGCAAATGCTCCGTACTCCACGTTTTCAACTGCAGCTTTCATAGCCTCTACTGCCGCATCCAATGCTTCCAGCTCTGCCGGACCAGGTGGCGCCTCTTCAATGTTCCGGATATTATGCAGGTACGTTTCCAGTACCGCCGCATTTTCTCTATATGTCATATCATCACCTACCATTCAATCGGATAGCCGGTCAGATTTTCGCACTGCTCCAGCTCTTCTGTGAACATTGATTCGTATAACTCCTGCAATTCAGACTTGCCTCTAAAATTGGTGTCCTGCAGATTTATCCAAAAGCTGAAATCCTGTTCCGGGTTCAGTCTTTCCAGGTTCCCTCTTAATTCAAAGTCTGCCTCGGTCAGCGGCTCTGCTGGCAAGCTGGCTATCTTTTCCTCTCTTGCCTTGGTAAGAATATATCTGCCTTCTTCAAATACCTGCCGGATGATATTGTTCATCGTCAGTTCTATGCCCTCTTCTCGCATTCTACCTATCACTGCATACATATCGCATTCCGCATCGTCTAACAGTCTCAAATCATCTATTCCACAGTCGAACACTGCTCTTACTAATTCTGTATTCATTCTGCATCCTCCTCTTCTTCCGGGTGCCAGTGATACTTGCAATCCGGATTTTCACATCTACCATTCCACATCGTACTGCCGCATTCCGGGCAGGTGGTCGCTTCGTATGGCCCTCCACCTAACATCTGATCCGCTCCTTTCTACAAATACGAACAGCCGTACCTCTTTCGGAAGGTCTCCCTGCCGCCCTTGTGAATAATCTGCTTTACCTCGCCTTCTTTCCGATCCGTATCGATTATTCGCGCAAATTCGTCTGCCTTCTGCAGGGCGTATTCTTTTTCCCAGGCCAGCTGTCCGATAATCTTTGACATTCTCTCTGCCATTGGGTTTCCGTGTATTCTCATTAGGATTTCTCCCATATTGTGGCAGTTGTTGCATACCGGCACTTTCAATCCATCCTTCTCACTCAGTTCTCTACCGGCGGTACCGAACACCAAATGATGCTCGGCTTCCGACGGTCTGCCGCAGATGAAGCAGATTTCCGGATAGTCTGTCACTATTCCTTTGCTCACCGCTTACACCTACTTTCTGTTTCCAACTCCAATGATTACCAAGAACGCAAATACCACTAATGCTGCCATAGTCTCGCCTCCTTAACCAAAAACCACTGTTCCGAATAGTGCATACTGGATGATCGCATCACACACGATTGCGTCTGCATTGCAGGTATCGAATCTGATCTTGCCATCCATCTGCTCTAAGCAGTTGCAGCCAACCGGTGTAATCGCCCACAGCTCTACTCCTTTCTTGAACTTCTCCAAGTCCAACTCGTAATACTCTGTCTCGTCCTTGTCGAACGGTTCCGGCAGGTGTAATCTCAGTTTTCCGCCTCTTGCGATCTGCTCGCTTCCATATTCTCCGAGATAATCGCCTACAACCTTTGCCTCATCACACCAGTAAGTGATGCCACCCTCCAATGCTCCGCACATAATGTCGTCAATATCTTCCTGGGTGAGTACGATTTCCAATGTTACACTTACCGTTACCTGTTTTTCTTTCTCTTTGCCGCCCATGACTCGCTCTCCTTCTTTTTTATCGCTTTTTCTATCTCTCCGAGTTTTTCATCACTGAGAAACTTAAAATTCACGCCTGCGTCTGTAAACGCTGTAAAAATGCTATCCTGCACCGCCTTGACTGTCGCCCAGTCCGGTTCATCGTCCTGCGTTCTGATACCGAACTGAACCATGTAGTCCTCGATCACGTGCCACAACTCATATTCCAGCTCGTCCATACATCCGAGTGCCGATACGTCCACGACCGCCGGTGCTGTTATTTTCTTTCCGTCTGCCAGTTCCAGGTCTACTGCGTCAATCTCTTCTCCGAACTCACCGCCTTTCTTGTGGTGTGCCATGATGTCGCCTGCAAAGTCATAGCCTCTGTCGATCATAGCCTCGCTGTTGTCGTCGTACAGTCTGAAACATCCGGCCAGTTCGCCCTTCTCGTGTCTCTGCAGAACTTCTTCCCAGGTCAGCTTTCGCATTCCTAACCAGGTGTAACCCATTATTCATCGCCTCCTTCATAATCTGCCCCGCAGTACGGACACTTCGTTACTCCGTAGCAGTTAAACATCTTCCCGCATTCTTTGCAGGTGTCCAGCTCCCCATTTCTCTGCCAATCTTCCAACAGGCTACTTACGTGCTGCCAGTCCAGCGCCTCGAAAACTTCCTCTGCCAAATCGTCCTGCTGGTTGCACTCTTGCAGGATGCTGTTTCTCGTGTACACCGTGTCGGATAATTCCGGGATGTAACACGGATCATCCGGTCTGTGGTAAAACGCATCTTCGTCTTTGAAGATATGTCCCTGTCCGTAGAACTCACGGACGATCTTCTCACCTTCTCCATTTTCATCCGGCGGCGTGTAACTGCCAACCAGTACCGGGATGTTTACTTTCTGCAAGGCCTGCGACAGTTCCAATATCATACCGTCAATGGCTTCTGCATCCTTTACAAGCTCCCTTGTGGAAGGAACTCCACTCGTTCCGCTTCTCTTGGCCTCTATCCACATTTCAATATGCTCGTCGATGTCGAAATCTTCGTAATAGGATTCCAAACCGTCCTTGAAACTATCTGCCTGGTTCTCTTCATCGAAATCAATCGTCATAGAGAAATCTTCGCCTGCAGGTGACGACTGCCCGATTTCAACATAGGTTCTTCTACTGCCCGGCTCAATGTAGGTTTCCCAGTTCCACCCCATTTCTTCTGCCTTGTCGAGAAGCATTTTCAAGCCTCTCGATATGTCCTTGTATTCTTCCATATCCTCATTCCTCCGCATCTGCGTAGTACGCATCGAATGCAATACCGGCATTTACCAGCTTATCTTCTAGGTAATTACCGTAGCACCAGCCGTCTCCATCTTCCCAAAAACTGTCCCAGGCTTTCTCCAATACCTCTCTCGCCTTCTCTTCATCATCTTTGCTTACAACAAACACGCAATCCATCCAGTCGTTTAACTGTGACTGCACTCTGATTACGCTTTCCTTTAATACTTCCACTCCGATATTCATTGTGTCTGCTCCTTTCTCAAATGTAATAGCAACTGAAATTCCAGTGATGCCCGAACTCATAGTACAAGCCGTATCTCTCGAATATCTTGTCAAATTCTCTTCTCACCGAAGGAAGGATGCCGTAATACAGCATCTCGCATACCGGACCTTCAAAGCTCATGCTGAGAATGTGGTCCGGATTCACGTACTCGAAATACGTTCTTGGGTCCTGGTTCTCTTCCTCGATCAGATGCTCTCTGTCGTTGTAGTAATACTTTCCGGTTACCGGATCATGCTGTGTGAACCGCTTTCCGTTGAAATAGATGTCTACATCCTGCCATAACCCATGCTCCAGCAGAAACTCTCTGATTTCCTTTGCCAGGTTCTCAATCTGCTCTGCCGTCAGCTTTGCCGTTGAACTCATGCAACCTCCTCCTTTCTTACTCTCTTCTTAACAAGTCTTGCTGGGTACTGAGGCTGATTCTCTCTGTACTCTTTCAGTCTCGCCCTTGCCTCTTCTCTTGTGAACTCTGTCAATGTGTACTCCCAGCCGTACCCGTAATTCAGCTGCAACTCCCAGGTGTCGATTGTCTTTCTCTCGTATGCCATCCTACGCAACCTCCTCTTTCTTCGGCTTTCTGCCGCGTCTCTTCGGCTTTTCGACCGGCTTTTCTTCCTTGACCTCTTCTGTAGGTTCCTCGGCCACCTGCTCCTCAACCTTCTCTTCGGCCGCCGGTTCTTCCTTGACTACCGGCTCTGCAGGAAGCACAACATCCAGCTTGTATCTCTTTGTAATGCTCTGAATCATCGTCGCTACCTCTGTGCTTACTTCCTGGATTTCGTCCTCGGTAAGTCCTTCTGTCAAGCTCTCTGTCTCGGTCCAATATCCTGCATTATCCAGGAAATGATTTAATACCTTCTTTGCTCTATCATGTTTTACGTCCCACTTCATATCGTTTACCTCTCTTCCTTTTCTCCGGCGATCAATGCCAGTACCACTACTCCATTTATCAAAATTGCTACCAAATTCTTCGCTCTCATACCGTCGTATATGCCGACCATAAAGTTGATGAACAATACCGACTGCAGGAACTGTCTTAATTTCTTCATTGCCAAATCAGCCTCCTTTATGATAGACTTAACAGTTGAGAGGCGGTGTTGCTGCCTCCCGACCGTTAAGGGAACTACTTAATCAATCAAACCTAACCATTTCAGAATTGCCGTAATCACTGACACAATCATGATTACTATGGTGGAGATTATGCTGGCCTGCTTTTCTCTCTTCTGTAATTTAAGGTTTTCGATTTCAAGTAGTTCCTTTTCCTTTGTAGAAAAGTCTTTCTTCTTACCTTTCTTACCCAACTGGTAATTCCTCCTTCCTTCGGATTTAATCAAATTGTTTTGTTTGATTATGGTTATATTATAACTCGCACTTGCGTATTTGTCAATAGATATACTTCTATTTTACGAGTTTTTGCTAAAATGTTTTCGCACTCACGAGAACTTCTGCAATTTCCGGATCATCTGCGCTACCTGGTGCATTACTCCCTATTTTCATTTGCGAGGACCGTAAACCCGCATGGTTGCTTGGTGCATTGTAAGATTTCTTACATGATTTCTTCTAAGGTTTCTACAAGGATTCTTTACTAGATATTAGAGATTAGATAATAGATATTAGAGATAGAATAATATATGCTCATTTGCGTACTCTCAAAAGCGTATTTTATCCACAAATGCGTGTGGATAATGTGGATAATTACACCTCTGAAAACGTATAGGTCTATGACTTCGTACACGGTTCGATACCGGCTTTTAGCCTTTAGACATAGGATAGGTACTAAAATCGCCTATCGTGTCTCGGGAACTTTTCGTCAAAATACCCGGTCTGATTTTGGTTATTTTGTATATTGATTTTACCTGCGGTCTTGTTCCGCTTTTCTGCAATAAAAAAAGAGCCTACAACCCCTGCGGATCATAGGCTCCCTTGCTTACTCTGCTGAATTGATGAAATCCTGGCAGTCCAATTCACGGTACGCCTTTTCAAAGGTTTCCTTCGGACTCCATGATACATAACCATCCGGATATTTCACGGCGTACCCGGGTACTCCGTTCTTCTCCTTCGGCTCAGCTTTTACAATTTTCACGCCGATGTAGTTTTTCATAATGCCACCGTTTCCTCCTGTTATTTTACTCTGATGGTGTCTCCTGCGATAATAAGGTTCGGATTCTCAATGCCGTTGAGCTGAGCAATCGCATTGACTGTAGTTCCATACTTCGCTGCAATGCCGGAAAGCGTATCTCCGCTCTTAATGGTGTAATACTTCTTATTTCCGGCGTTGATTGCGTCCTGGACCTCCTGCCATCTACTGCCAAGAATGGTCCTTCTCACTTCATCGTCACCGTACTTACCGGCCCACACTTCGTCTACAAGCTCCTGCACGGATGCTTTGTCGATGTGATTGATCACATCCTGCACTTCATTGTATCTGCTACCGAGAGCCGCCTTTCTTGCGTCACCACCGCCGAACTCGTCTTTCATCGTTCTGTAGAGCAGATCGAGGGTACTGCCTTCCGGTTCTGAAGCCTCCGGCTCCTTCGTTTCATCTCCTGCGCTGGCAGAAAATCCGTTGAGTCCTGCCTTCTTGATTTCTGTTTCAAAATCACGATAGCAAAAATCCTGGTCCACAGTTCTTCCGCAGATTGTCTTGTCAGCAATGTAGTTATGCTCTCCTCCGTACTGCCAAATATCGTGAACTGTTACCGGCTCATTTGAAGAATATCTCGCTACCCAATGAGTGAATCTCTGCAGGCGATCATCGTCTACGTGTGCCTGGAAATGCGAATCAGATGTATATACTCCGACAAAATATCCGGCTTTTTCGCACCTGTCACAGAACGCAATTACAATATCCGTAAGGACACCTCTGCTATTGTTAAGCATCTTACCTTCTACGTCGTAGTAGATAGGATATTCAAACTGCTTCCCTGCAATAACTGACAGGAAATGGTCTGCCTCCTGTTCTGCCTCCGTAACAGACTTTGCATTACCGTAATAGTATGCACCTACCGGAAGTCCGATAGCCTTACACTGTGCATAGTAATTTTCAAACTTGCTATCCTTGTACTTGCCATCATCTGCTCCTGCAGCTTTAATGATAGCAAATCTCACTCCTCTTTCGTTCCTGGCCTGCTCGATGCTCATATCTCCCTGCCAGTGTGAAATATCAATACCAAATAGTTTTTCCATAGAAAACTCCTCCTTAAATCAAAATAAGGGGCAGCTTTTCAGCCACCCCGATGTGATACCTTTCCAGAACTTACGCTTTGATTAACTTTCCTTTTTTGAGAAGATTAACCATCTTGGTGTTCTGCGCTGCGGTATATGCGTAATTTGTAATTCCATTTGCGGCTGCAATCTTGGCCCGGTGCGCCTTTGATGTGTCTTTCTCGCCCACTGCAGCAAGCGCCGTAATGATAGAACCCGATGCCCCTTTATACTTAGGGTAATAGGCGTTTACACGTCTCGGATTTCCGGAAACAACAACCACTGTATGTCCTTTGGTCTTTGTGACAAGCACATCGCCGTTGAACAGTTCAGTTTTGGAAGTTACCGCAATCGGTTCCATAAACTGTCCTGTTGCTTTCAATGCCGAAGCCTCGGACGCTGTGTTGAAATTTCCCGGATCAAAACCAGCCTGGATGCAGCACGCTCTCACGAGTGAACTGCAGTCTGCCTCTGTTTTTGCAGAAATCTTTGCGAGCTTTCCGGCTTTTCTCAGCTGTTCGATTACATTGCTCCTGTGCCCCTGACAATATCCGATATTGTTGTTTCTGCATCCCTGCAGCATAGCTTCCGCAATGGCATTTGCTACCGTGGTGCTCTTCGGTCTCAGACAGTACCAGCCTTTTGAATGGACGTAATACGCCTGGGTTGATACCTCGTTTCCAGTCTGATCTCCCGGCTTTCCTCCCGAAATGTGACCGTTCTCGTCAATTCTTGCGCTTCCAACTACTAAACTCATGGTTCTTCCTCCTAACAAAATAGGGCAGTCTTTCGACCGCCCTGTGCTTACAATATGTTCTCAGATTACTCCTCGTCCTCACTGTTTGAGCCGATGTTGGCTGAATCGGTCAAGCCTTCGCCGATGATGTATGCCACCACTGACGCTCCTGCCATAATGAGTGCTGTAACCTGTGTTGCTGTGTTGTCCGTACCGCCAGTAGCCAGGATCATCATAGATACGAATGATGCTACCGCAGTCCACAACTTTCTGCTTGTGAGTTTTCTAACCCAATCAATTTTCTTCATGTTTCTTTTCCTCCTGTTATAAAAATGAATTTTTTTCCATGCACTTCTGATAAACTTTGTCTATCTCGGCAATGGCATTTACCGCTTTGCTGTTCTTGTATTCCGGATGCTCTGCGCAATAACGCTCATAGTCCGAAATATCATCCAAAATCTGATTGAAGAACTCCTCGGAATGTTTGACATCCCTTCTCAACTCGTCGGCAAATCGCAGGATTCTTGTACGGCATTCGTCCGCATCATCTTTATCCATACGCCTTTCGAGCTTGTTGTGCTTTTCTCCCAGGTCTTTTAACTCTTTCTGCACTGATTCCAGCTTATCCATAACGTCCTTATTCATCGACTTTCCGATGGCTCTCATGCCGTTTCTGATAATCTTTCCAACTGCAGACCACGGATTTACCTTGATGGGCGTAATCTGCACCAGTGTCAAGAACAGCAGTAGCGCTCCACCACTTGCAAGAATTTCATTCAAAGACATTGGCTCTTTTACCTCCTTCCCAAACGCACCGTAGTTCCCACGGTACGTCCGTAATATCTGCCGCCTTTTCACCCAAAATGGCCTCTATTACTGCATAAAGAATGGCATCCGCACGTGGGTCCTTATCGAACCGGTACAGATGCCACACCAACTGATTATGCAGGTTCAGCAGATTCTCTTCGTCTGCCTCGGTATTGAGCAAGCCTAACTCTACGGCCGCGCTTTCCAGGCGGTCATAGTTGTAAAATTCTGCGTAGGGTATCATACCTTATACTTACGACCTGTGATTTCCTCGTATTCTTCCTCGGTAATCTTGTCCTTCTTGACAGCGTTCTTTACCATAACCAGGTTCCATCTCTTTGTGTCGTAATAGTCCTTGACTTTGTAGAACCAGTCGCTGTGCTGCACTTCTTCCTGGATCGTCTCCTCTGCAGATGTGTCTACTGCTTCTGTTACTTCTTTAGCCTTTGCCATATTACTCTTCCTCACTTTCTTCGGTGCTGGTTGCTGAGTCTCCTGCTTCCGGGAACTCAATGTCTGCCATCATTGCCAGGTAATCAATCTTGGCATTCTGATCGGCCAGCTCAGCCTTCATGTTCTCGTCAGCTCTCATTTTGGCGACATCGCCGCCGTTCTTCTTTACTTCCATTTGGCTACCTCCATAATGATTTATAATATTTATCCATGCGCTGCAGGAGCTTAAAACTATTGCCCTTGCTGGCATGGTTTCTCCAAGCGTAATAACACTCGTCTACCTTAGCCTTCGTGAGTTCGCCTCTTTTGGCTTTTCTCACCAGCCTTCGTAATATCCGACGTCTTTCTTTGACGTTCTTCGGATCGATTATCATAATAACCTTCCCGGTATCTGTTAGCCGGTACTTGAATCCTAAAAATGTGAAACCGTCTGTAATGCAAAATACCTTCGTTTTCTTCGGGTTGAACTCTAACCCTTTCTCAGCCAATATCTCGCCGATCACCTTTCTGCAGTATTCCAGGTATTCCCTGGAAGGGTGGAACGCAAGCGAATCGTCCATATATCTTCCGAACTCGTCCACATCCAATTCTTCCTTGATTTTGTGGTCGTGATCGTCCAATGCCGATATGCCAACAATCTGAACCATCTGACTTCCTGGGTTATACCCAACATCTCCGGCGTACTGTCCGTCGAGTACATCAATGGCTCGTTTTGCTATTTCCGGTTCCAACTTTCTTTCCAACATTGCGTTGGTTAAGTCGTGCCGCATATTCGGATAATACCCATGCACATCTATCTGCAGACCGTAAAATTCTGTACCGTACTTCCGGTACATCCTCTGCAGAAATAGTTTCATCCTGTCTCTCGCATCATCGGTACCCTTGCCACGCTGGCAGGCCCAATTATCACGAATGAACGAATTTGTCATTATTGGGTACAGTGCGTTGTCATTCAAACTTCTCTGATAAACGCGGTCTCTGAAACATACACTGATGATTTCTCTTTTCTTCGGCCTGGTTATCGTGAATTTTGCTATCTGCCTTGCCTTGTAGGTTCCATTTTCCAACTGCTCATTGAGCTTGTATGTTTCCTCCAAGCTGTTCAATACATAATGTGCAACGGACTCTTTCCAAATAACTCCTTTCTTGCACTTGTGCATCGAATCATATAAGGCTTCAAAGCCGATTACTTCTTCCATATCCATAAAACTTATAGATAGGTCCATAGCGTTGACAGCGGGTAACAGTCGTTCTCCGGCTGACCGCATCGCTACAGTGTTGTTCGCCTTACGGCCGGATGCAGGCTCCTTGTGTTTGATTGGTTGGAGCGCCATTCTTACGGAATAGCCTTTATGTCCTTAATACCACACAATCCGGGGCGCAGCGATTGGCCCAGTTCGCGTTGTTGTTGTTGACGTTGCCGCTAGAGTTCACGTACCACGTATTGTACGAATTGCCACGATTAGCCGAGCGCAAGCGGACGTTCTGCGTTTAGCCTACATCCGTATAATAAAAACTACTCCGCAATTTGGGAGTAGCGTTTACTATCACTTTCATTCCAACTGCGGATCATGCCTCGAACCTTCAAAACCTTACCGGTCCAAAACTTGACTCGCTTATTTTTGAGATGAAACGAGGATTTCGCAATTCCGATCAGAGCTAGGAGTCTATTGCATTCCCTGGCCGCACGAAGTTGAAGCTCCCTGCGGGCTCTCCAATCATCTTTCGTCGTTACCCTAACATTGTTGGCATCCCAAGCATCGATGTAGATACTCTTTGCAGTCTCGATAATGTCGTCGGTAACTTGTCTTTGGTATTCCGGAAGAAAAATTTTCTCGTTCTTCGTGATTCTGAGAGTGTAAGTTACTAAGTCCAACGCCTGCACGAATACTTCCAGTCTGCTTTCTCTTCTTTCTCCAACTGGTACTGACACGCTATGTTCCTCCTTTCTCTGAAATTATACCCGGCATCCGTGGGTGCCGGGATTTACTGATTGCTGATTAGCAGAAATCACAAGCCGGGGCGCAGCGAATGGCCCAGTACGCGTTGGTGCCGTAGACGCTGCCGCAAGAGTACACGTACCACGTATCGCACGAATTGCCACGATAAGCCGAGCGCAAGCGGACGTGCTGCGGTGAAGTGTGATTCTCAATCGCAAATGTACGAATCTGAGGGTATGTCTGATACTGTTTCATCTTCGTTGTCATGTTGGACGCTCTCTTCCAATAGTCCCATGTGGTGCCTTCGCCAGCGAGCTGAGGCTCAATAGACATCTGCTCCAACGCAGGCAGATAGATTTTGTCATACGTTGTTTCGAGCGGATCAACTGAGTTGCTGCTCGTAGCGTCTGTAATAGTATTGAGCGCTGTTACAACCTTTGTCGGTCTGAGGACTTCCAGGAAATCTGCGTCAAAACCTGTTAAGAAGCCGGCCTTTGTTGCAAGCTGATCCGGGCATCTGTCGTAATCATTCTGCGGAGTCCACCACTCGCCTACTCCCTTATCGGAGTTAAGCCACTGCCTCATTGCTGACTGGGACCATCTGTTGTAGCCGTATGCTGTTCTCTGCAAGCAGTTGAGTTTTCCATCTCCTCCGAACTTTAAGACTCCGAGGCTTGTTCCGGAACTTCCTTCTGTTACCGAAACCGTCTCAATAGCGTCCACCGCCGTCTTACTGTTGTATGAATATACTTTCCAAGTAGAAGGTGCCTGATCCGGTGCGCCTCTGAATCCGGCAAGCTGTCCGCCTGCTGGCACAGGCTTTGTGAGCGTAAACTGGTATTTTTTTCCGGCTACGCAATATCCTTTGTCACCCCATGTAGTGCCAATCTCAATATAGTACGTTCCTGCAGCAAGTCCTTCTGTCGCATGGAAAAACGCCTGGTACTGATTGAACTGCACCCCGAACGGTGTAGCATAGTGCCACTGTACGGTCATGCCCGGAAGTTCCTCACCATCCTGCAATGCTGATGTTCCAAAAGCTACAATATCAAGCGGTACATCGTATTTCTGCCCCGTTGCGATGTCCGTCCAAGGAACGATAATCTGATCGCCAACCTGGAACACTTTACTTGCCTGGCCTGCGCGCACAACATTAAGTACATCCTTAATGGATGTCGGCTTATAATTGATGCCGCTGGCAAGTGATGTTAAAATCTCATTCTGTAACTGCATCTGAGCTACAACCTGCTTTGCTGTTTCGTCCAGCACTACCGGTTTTGTTACTTTACTCATTCTTGTATGCCTCCTTATTCTTCAAATGTCTGACACAGAACACCATCCACGAGAGAAAAACCTTCATCATCCATTCTGTCTTTCAGATAATTGTCATTCTCGATCAGCTGTTTAGATGCTGCGTTGATGTTGTCTGCATGGTTCGTGTCCGTAACCTCAACATTCGGCACGGACTGAGAAAAATTTCTCGTTGTCGGTGTGTAATTCTTCACGTTTTGCCTCCTTCCTGGCCTAGAAGATGTCGTCAAGCACGTATGTCTGCTCTACATCATCATCCTTGCCCTTCCTGGTAAAGGTCTTGATACATACAATGTCGCCGTTGGTGTCATATAACCCGATCTCGCTGATCTCTTTTCCAGCAAGTTCGCTCTCTGCAAGGGTACATTCGTATCTGCAGGTTGTGTCATTCGGGAATGTGTAACCGTCAATGGCTTTGCGGAACAATTCCTTGTTGAGCTTAGACTGAGATTCCGTCGGTGCAATGACCGCACCGGAACTGTTTACACCACCTTCGCCAAACGCCATACCGATAATCTTCGGAAGCGTAATAGCTCCGGCACGTGCCTTAACCAGGTTCTCCCTGGCTTTCTTCGTGATTACCACGTTTTTGCTCTTTTCTGTACTCATTGGATATACTCCTTTCTATAGATTGAATTAAGGTTCTTCTTTCCGTCCAGCGTATTGCTGCCATCAAGAAACCAGTAATTCCCTGTTTTGGTAATGACCTGTGCCTCCACGTCCACGGCTTCTCTTTCGATTTCCATGTGATGCGTAACTGCAGCTTCAAGTCGTTTATTGCCGCCTCTGTATTCCAACATAGTGTTGCCGTCGAGTAGCAGCTTTCCGTCTAAATAGACAGTGTTCCAAAAATCAGCCTCAAACTCCGAACGGATTGCCGCCCTGGCATCCGAACTTGACCGTAAGCCGTATGTACTTCTTACTTTCATTGAGTCTGCGACTTTGTTGTAGGCGCAGGCAACCATTGCAACGATTGCAACACCCAGTTGATAGCCTCGTGTAACATCGAGCCTGTGTGAGCCGTCCAAATCCCACGAACCGTCCAATAGGTACGTATTCCAAAAAATGATGTCCGAGGCGATCCGGATTGCTCCTGCCTTGACATCATTTTCTGTTTCCTGTTTTGCTCTGAATTTTACCTTCTGCAGGTCTGCGTCTGTCGGGGTTGTAAAACCACCGAGTATATACTTAAAACCAAGCATCAGATTGTATCTCATATACGGATAAAGAAGGCTGGAACCGTCCAGCAGTTTTCTTCCATCCAGCAGATCGCTATACCAAAACGACTCTGCGATATGGAAGATTACCTTTTTCAGATTCATCTCCTCTAAGTTCCGATTGTCTGATACGATCTCGGTTCGGTCATTCATTGTAAACATCGTGTGTGACTGTTTCAGCTCATTCAGCATGGCTCTCGCCCGCTTCGATGCAAGTGTTCCCTCACCCATGAAGTATGCCTTGAACACATTCGGGTGTGGTGCCACAAAACCATAGTCTCCAGGATCATTGATGTCTGCAATTCGTACATCAAATCCGGTAGCAGTTTTTAAGTACCCTTCCATCCGATACGGTGTCATTGGCGCCCGATAGTCTCTCTTCCGGTAAATCAGCTGTCGCCTCTCCTCGTATGGAAGATTTTCTCGCACCGGCAGTCCCCACTTAATCTCATGGTACATCAATCCCCAGGTGGCAGTTTCCGGAAATAGCTGGTTCAGAATATCCTCAGCTATTTCTCTTGCCGTGTCGTACTCCTGGCCCATAACCTCGTACAACCACTTTCCAACATAGGAATTGTCGTAAAAGCCATCTGACACTGAGGCGATCATGTTCTTCGCGCTCTCGCTGACCGGGAAATTCTCTAAATCAAACTTTTCCACATTCACACCCCCTAACTAAAATTAAGGGTACCGGTGTCCGGGTACTCCTCGCTTTTCAGAGTGATGTTCTGCATTTTCCCATTCATTGTGAATGTTTCAAAGTCCTCGACTCCTGCGATTGCAGAAATCAACGGTCTTACGTCGTTGTACCTCAGAACTCCTTCGGTTTTCGCCTGTGCATAGACCGCTCTCACGGCTTCCGTAAAGTCTGCCTTAATTTGCTCGATGCCAGTTGTTTCATCGTAGCTGAGTCCTGTAATAACATAATTTACGGCAACCGTTGTGGCTGCCGCACAAGTCAGTTCTGCTGTTCCGGTAGGAAGCAATCTTGCCGACCTGTCGTTCGGAGAAACGATGTAGTTATACACATCCTGCACTAGCTTTGCATTGGCTGGTTTTCCGTTTCCGTCTACCAGCACCAGTTTCACCGTGCCAGGACCATTCCAAACAGGAATAACTATCGCATCTCCTGCTCCTGCCTGCTTCGCCCATCTCTTATAGTCCGTATCGTTCCCCAGGTAGGTCATGCTGTTGTCGTACTCTGCGGCAATCCTGTCGTAAAAATCATCGTCTGTCTCTCTTTCAGTACCGCCACGAATAGGCTCCGGATTGTTAATCTCGGTCACATTCTTATCGGGTACCATCATCAACACAACCGTATTCGCCGCTACGTTAGAACCTGTGCCTGCTTCAACCGCTGATACCGGTATAAGCACCGTTCCTTCGTTTCCAACAACCGCATCCTCTGTGGTAGCATACTCAATCGACGGGCCGGTTTCGGTTGCCGCCGTACAGAATACCGTCCCGGATAAAATCTCGGTTCCTTCTGCGGCTGTGATTTTCACATAGCCAAAAGCCGATTCCGCTTCGTGTCTTGTGAGATGTACCTGGCGTCCGTGAAGGTCTAACCATTCATCCCAGGCGTATTCCGGAAACGCAATCATCAGTGCCCTTACGATATGAAAATTGATAATTTCGTCTTTTTCCAATGCTGCAGGCATCGTCATATCATACGGAAAACCACCAGGCATATCGTCGATGTCGTCCGGTAGGTTGTTCATCATTCGCTCGTGAATTTCCTCTGCCGAGTTTCCTTCCAGGAACTCCGGTCTGTTAAATTCCGGCTGCATACTCTCCACCTCCTTTACAAGCTAATCTCTATTTCTTCATCCCAGTTGCTACCCTTTACCTTGAAGGTTACGTGCATCTGATCGCCTTCCCAGGTAAATTGAAAATCCCGGACATTTTCTGCCCTGGGATTTACCATAATTGCATCTGTGATTGTTCTTTCCACCATGGACTCAACAGTTTTTTCATCGTCGTTATCCATGGCACGCTCCATTTCGGTACCGATTGAATCGGGGTACGCCAAACAGCGGTACCGCTCTGTCTGTGCAATCTTAAAACACCAAATGGCGAAGGCTTCTTTGCCGTCGCATTCCTTAATCCGGTGCGCCCCATCTCTCACGAAGTCTCCCAGTTCCGGGTCCCACTTCATACTCCTTTTGTACTGAGTGTCGTACTGGCTGTCCTCCGAGATAAAATCCGGTACCTCAACAACCGGAAATAGTGGCTGTGACATTTGCCTCGCCTCCTTTATGATTTCTCGATCACATCAATTACGACTGCTTCGCTCTGAATCCAGGCAACCAGCACTCGATCTCCCGCTTTCACTGCGGGTATCGTTACACTGTGGCTATGAAGAGGAACACCCGACGGTGCTTTGCCAAGCCAGCTCTGTTCCGAGGTTGAAAGTGTCAATCCTGCAGCCAGTCTGCAGATCGTGTAGTCTCCCTTCGGGATCGGCACCGGGAATGTGTTCGTTTTCAAACTTCCGTTTGCCTGGATTTCTCCAAAATCTAAAGTCAGCGGAGACTCTGTTTTCTGCGAGGTTCTCTTATCTAACACCTGTGCCAGTTTTGCTGTTCCTGGGTGTCCGTCAAATTGGTCCATCTATATCACCTGCCTTTAATCAAAGGTTCCGTCATCAACCCACCCGTACACATTGCTTCCGCTGTCCGTGTGGATCAGATGCCAAGGGTGCGCTTTTCCGGAACCGTTCTTAATCGTAATCTTTGCTTTTCCTGCCCTGGCTTTGTAGCCTTTTGAGCCTGGGTAGCTGCTCACGTAATGGGTTCCGCCGTGGAAATTCACGATGTCGCCCACGTTGTAATCTTTCTTTTTCTCAGAGCTTGCCTTTTCCTTCTTTGGTTCTGCAAGCTCCAAATCCATCGTCATGCTGTAGGTGTCTGCCGTGTGCTGGATGCCCTTCACGTAGTAATACGACTGGGCCAGTTCGCTCATTACATACACCAGGTCACCTTTTCGGACAAACGGAACATCCGGGGACTGCACTTTGATCTCCTTTTTGATTTTTCCTTCATCGTCTAAGATTTCCTGCGCTGCAGATTTAGCGTCCGCAAGGCTTTCGTCCTTGCCTCTCGTATAAATTCTCTGACGAATACCGTACTTTGTTTCGCCGTTTACCGTGGCTTCAACGCTGGTTCTTCCATCATCGTCTGCCTGCCCTACAACCTTAACCCTGGTAATCATATCTGCTGTACTTATGCTCTGACTGAACATCTGCGTATTATCTGTCCGGAATACATACACCGTCTTATTGCTTCCTCTCGGAATAACAGATGTCTTGCCCTTCCTGGCCTGCACAAAGCATTGCTCCTCGCCTTTCTTCGCTGCATCATCCAGCAGATTGATGATAATGTCTGACAGATACTTATTATTCTCCACTGTTTTACCGTGTGAAGCATTCGGTCCTTGATATGATCCCTGCGGTATCTCCCAATCATCAAAAATCCCTTCTATTGCCGACTTTGTGCCAGTTCCGGAAGGGAAATATCTGTTGTCCTGGCTCTTCTGCAGCTTGTAAAGCTCGTCGTAGCAGGTGCATTTCAGCGTATGTCCTCCGCTCTTTTCAACCGGATTCCACGTTTCCACGTACCCTCGTGCTACTTCCTCGTCCTGGGAAGCGCCGTCTGTTGCGAATACTCCGACCAGGCACCCCGGCTTGATTATCTTCGACAGATAACCCTTGGATGTCTTATCATTCTTCGCCACAAATGAGGTTCTGACGGATAACTCGCCGTCGTTCTCTTCCCATCCGAGGTTTTCAATGTACTCCTTAATGTTGTACTGGTTCTTGCTTTCGTCCATAACCACGACCCGGTACTGGATTTTCGCCAAATCAATCATAGCGTGCCTCCTATCCCGGGATTGTCAGGACTTCTCCCGGCCATATCCAGTGGCCGTGATCTGAACTGCTCTTTCCGTGTTTCTTTGCTGTGGACTCTATCGTATCCTTGTTTGCGTCGTAAATTTTCGTCCACTTGGTGCCGCTTCCCAGTTTCTTTGAGGCGATGCCCCACAGCGTATCTCCGGAGACTACTGTATAATTGCCTCCGCTCGATGATGAACTGGCTCTCGGCTTCGTTTTCCTTACAAACGCCGCAATTTTCAGTTCATTTGTGCTGTAGATTTTCAGCGGTTTCTTCTGCACAAACGTAATGGAATACTCGACATTGCCATACGCTCCAACCGGTCTCGGCTGAAATGAAGAAATCGTAACATCCACGTTTATCCACGTTTCCGTTACGATCAATGTAAGCACTGTCTCATTCAACATATAGTCATTCAGAATTTTCACACACTCGTTTGGACTTTTCCAGGCATTCGTTTTGACGATTGCCTCATTCTTCTTTGACGCTCCGAAAAATACACCGTCCCACGAAAACTCTGAAACATCCGTCCCCTTAGGTACCTTTACGGTACCCAGGGAGATGATGTCAAAACTTTGGTACTTGGCTGCATATTTGCCCTGTACCTTTTCGGGTAGAGCCGGGAACGTAAACTTTGAACCCTTTTCCACCGGAATCAGTTTAATATCCATCGCCTACGCTCCTTTCGTGCTTGATACTGGCATATTGGCGAATACCTCACTCAACTTGTCGGCGATGTTTCCGCCAAGTTCGTCTGCGATCTCGCCTAAGTGCCTTCTGATTACGGCAACAATATCTTCCTCGCTCTGACCTTCCTTTGCCTCGATTTGGAAATTCGGGCTTACCGCAACATTTACACTGATCGGACCGGTCTGTGGTGTAGAGGTCGGAACCTCTGAACTTACCGGAGCAAATGTTTCTGCTGAGTTGTCCTCATAATTACCTTCTGTGGTTTCGTTATAGCCATAGGATGCGTTTCTTGTCGCCTCAGTGAATAAATTATGGTCTGATACCATATCGCTCAAATTTGAGCCTTCTATACGACCGCCCTCTGCGTGCTTAGAAACGCCGAGTGCTTCGCCTGCCTGCTCGTACAATTCGAGTGCTCTTGTCCTTCGGCTTGGATTTGTCGGGATAACAAACTCGTCCCAACCTTCCTCTGCCAACCATGACAGCTGAGGGCCGCCACCAACTCGACCACCTGCAGCGTGTTTCGCCGGTGTGGATGTCGTTGTCGGAATTGTCGGCAGCGTCAACAGGTTGTACTTCGGTGTTACGTTTACCGTCGGACTGATGCTGAACGGACTTGCCGTTGCTGTATTAAGAGAGGTCTGCAGGCTGGTTCTCAATCCCGCCGAGCCATTGGTAAGACTCGTTGACGCTCCCGTGTTGAGTGATGTTCCGAGATTTGTACCGGCTGTCTGCCACTCTGACTGCAGCGTAGCAAAATACTCGTTCGAGATAGGACCGTAATTCTCCATGACCGTTGAAAAATCAAAATCGGCCATCTGATCCTGCATATACTGTTGCATGAATGTGCTGAGTGTTTCTTCACTACCGCTGTTCTCCAGGGCGTTGTGAAGTGCTTCTGAATAGGACGTCTTGACGCTCTCGAAATACTCGCCGTAGTAGTCCGACATCTTCTTTTTCAGATCCTCTGTATTCAAGCCGATTGACTCGCCTTCCGTCGGGCCTGTGATAGACTCCATAAGTTCCGTCCAGTCCTCATTAGTCATTGAATCCCAGTCGATTGCTTCCTTGATTTCCTCTGCAGTCGGTACAGAATCTTTGAAATCCTGCATAATCTTCTCTTTGGTGCCATCCGGTACCGCAAGTGCCGTCTGCAAAATCTGAGTCGCAATGTCCGTCTGAACTGCCGTATCGAGATTGAGCTTGTCTAATCCCATCCAGCTTGCCACATCAGCTGCAGTCCAAGTCTGTACGTCCGGGTGTGCCAGCAACGCATTGTTCAAAGCTGTTTCCAACTTCTCCTTCGTGCTTCCCTCAATCTCCGGCATATAACCTTGAAGTGAGGAGTCCCACGCCTCGGCAATCGTTTCCAGGTTGAACGAAGATACTCTTGCGTTAATCTCATTCAGCTGGGCGTAGTAGCCATCGGTCGCCTCTTTCACGGCCGCATCGTACTCTTCCTGCGTGATAGCTCCGTCTGCCAGCTGCAGGTTCAGATTTGTGAGCGTGAGCGTGAGTGCCTGCTCGTACTGATCCGACGCATTGCTTACCTGCGTCTGCAGCTCTTCCTGCAAAGCATTGAAACTATCCATATCCAGCTCTGCGCCGGAATACTTAATCTTCAATGTGTCAAATTCCGCATCCGTCCTGGCCTGCGAAATCTTTCCTGTGATAGCCGAAATCTGATCCTGCAAGCTCTGAATTTCTGCAGACTCGTCAAGACTGATAACGCTATCCTCTAAGGCAATATCCACTTTTCCGCTGAGTTCTTTTCCCAAGTCGTCCAGCTGTTTCTTCATACTGCCGTAGTAACTGTCGATACCGCTGGTGTCTGCGTCGGTTCCAGTGAGCAGTTTCAAAGCGACTGTCGCCTCGTAATGGTTGTTGTCAATATAGGACTGGCTGTCGCTGATGAAGTTTTCGATTGCACTCTTGTAATCGTCCTTCTGCAGTTCATCCAGTTTCATTCCTAAGCTGACTTTCCAGTTCTCCTTTTTCAAGGTCGATACTGATGATTGCAGGTCGCTAAGTGCCTGCTGTGTGTCGCTGGTTGCTGTTGTGAAGGTGTTCAGTCCGTCCGTCATATCGCCGAATGTAATATCACTTGCAATACTCTTGACCTCTTCCAGGGATAACTTAATCTTTCCGAAAGCATTCTTTGCCACGTTTTCGCACTCTTCCTGGAACATAGCTGAAAACTGCTCCGCAGAAACCTCGCTATCGTTCATAGCGTCCTGCAGAGCCTTATTCTGAAATCGTACATCTTCGATTGACAAACCGGTTGCCTGGAAAATCTTCTGAGCTTTCTCGGCTTCCTTCTGCATTTCTTCGACATTATCCTGGTACTCTTCTTTGACCTTATTGCCCTTGATCCATCCTGCGATACCTCCGACACCGGCACCGATTAAAGCACCGACCGCTGTACCAAGACCAGGAATTACAGAACCAAGTGCTGCACCTGCCGCCGCACCAGCTGCTACGCCGCCTGCTTTCCAAGCGGCTGAACCACCGTAAGCGGCTTTCTCGTCCTTATTGTCGGACTTGATAGATTTATACAAATCCATTGCACTACTTACGAGCGTTGCACCACCGGCAATCGCTCCTGCTCCTGCACCCATTCCGACTGCAGATAAAGCTCCTGCGCTTAGTGATGCTCCCCCGGCCAGGTTTCCTGCTCCGAGGTTGATTGCCAGCATTGCCGACTTTCCGAGAAGTCCGGTACCCATTGCAGACGAACCAAGCATTGCTGCCCCAAGTCCCATCTCTCCGGTTCCCGAACCTAATACTGTCTTTCCTGCTTTTCCCAGGCTGATTGCTCCCTTGCCAAGACTGATAAACGGACTGGCAATCTTACCGAGCAATACCGCTGAGAATACAGACGACAAATCTGCAGACTTACCGCCCGGAAGCAGTTTGCCCGCATTTGATACCAAATTACCGAGTCCGTCCATCAACTTCGCAGATACGGCATCGAAATCAAATCCCTCTGAGAAGCCTTTGGCGAACGACGCTCCGATACTGGTTCCCTCGTCGAATGTTTCCGAGATGTCAATACCGAGCATTGTCATAACGCCGATCTTAATTCCGCTGCCGATGCCTTTTCCGATGTCTCCGGCGAAATCAGCAAATTTTGCTTTTCCTTTGGTGTCCCACCACTCCTTGAACGGATCAGCAATAAATTCATCCCAGCTCAGTTTCACCTTGCCGAGGAAATCTGCGTTTTTCCATTCTTCCGACTCTGTTAAGTCGTGGAATTTCTTCTTCATGCGGTCCACCTTTGTATCTACCCAGTCCATCATTTCATCAAGACCGGATTCAACCGCTGGCATCTGATCGGTAAGCCAGTCTGCCAGGCTTCTCACGTATGGAGATAGTCTCTCGCCAAATGAGATTTTCACTCCGTCTACTGCGCTCTGCAGTAACGTGATAGAACCCTGCAGGTTATCCATCATCGTTTCAGACATATTCGCTGCCGCTCCGTCTGCATTGTTGATGGCGTCTGCCAACTTGTTATAGTCCTCTTCTGAGGCATTCAAGATAGCAAGCAAACCTTTCTGTGCCTGTGTTCCTGCGATTGTATTTGCCAGGTTTGACTTCTGCTCAGCCGTCATACCTGCCGTAGCCGTCCTTAACTCACCCATCACATCGGATAAATCCCTGGCTTGTCCGTTGGAATCAAAAAAGCTGATGCCTAAGTCTTTCATAGCATCAGCCGCTCCGTTGGTGTTCGTCGATAATCTCGTGAATATTGAGTTGAGTGCCGTACCGGCCATTGTTCCCTTAATTCCAGTATTTGCCATTAAGCCTGTCATAAGGGCAACATCTTCTATGGAGTAACTGAGCGATCCTGCCATAGAGCCTGCATATTTGAAAGTCTCGCCCATTCCGGAGACTGTCGTGTTCGCATTTGATGCAGCCGCCGCCAAAACATCTGAGAAGTGTCCGGCATCACCGGCTTTCATATTGAACGCCGTGAGCGCATCCGTAACAATATCGGATGTCGTTGCCAAATCTTCTCCGGAAGCTGCTGCCAAGCTGAGAATACCTTCGATACCATTCAGCATATCGTCGGTTTTCCATCCAGCCATCGCCATGTAATTAAACGCCTGCGCCGACTCTTCGGCTGTGAATTTCGTGGTTGCTCCCATTTCCTTCGCCTTATTCGTCAGTTTGACAAGCTCTGTGCTGGTGGCTCCGCTTATAGCCTGGACCTGTGACATTGCGGCCTCGAAGTCCTTGTATGTCTCTATCGTGTCTTTCAGACCGATACTGACTCCCAGGACCGCTCCGACTTGGAAAATCGGATTTTTCAACAGGTTTATGATCCCTCGAACCGGGGAGGTTATGAGGTCAATCGCTCGCATTGTAACGCTCCACGTTTTCCCTGCAAAACTCCTTAACCCATTACCCAGCGTAGAGAGTACCGGACTGATTCGTTCCTTCGCTTCAAGCAGGACTTCGTACTTTTCTTTCGCCCAGCTTGCCAGGCTCTTTTCGGTTTTCTGAGCTTGCTTGTCAAACTTGGAAACTGTGTCGCTCGCTTTCTTGGCTGAACTATTCGCACTATTGGCCGCTCGTTCCATTTTCTCGAATTTCTTCGTAGCATTGGAGACTCCCGGATCGGTATTATCGACCGTCTCAATAGGAATTTCGATTCTAAGTGTTTCCGCCACCGTCATTACCTCCTTTCTGTGATTCTAGGGTTATCCGCATAGACGCAAGCATGAACGCCTGCACGCCTTTCGGTTTCTCGTAAAATTCATCGGGGGTTATTCCTGTCTTTTGGAATATGTGATGCAACAAGCACATCTTGCCCCCGGCTTCAATTAGTTTTTTGCTACTTCCTCAATGTTGCTCTCGTAGCCGCTGAGGGTGTCGATCGCATCAATAATACGGTCTTTCTCGCCCGCTTTAAGGGTGTACTCGATTACATCCAGGCCGGACATAATCTGAAATCCTTTGCTTTCAAGCGCCTGCCATACCTTCTTGTTGTCCCATAACTTCTCTCTATCCTCTGCGATAGTCGCCTTGTGGATGATTGCTGACTGGTACTTGATACGGTCTGTGTCCTCCGGCATCTTGATACCGAGCTGCTTATTACGAACATACTTCGTAAATTTCTTACGGCACTTGTCGTACTCCTCTGAGCCGAGAGGTCTGATAGAGAATGCAAAAGCGAGCTTGCCGTTTCTGACAATCTCAATTCTCTGTGTTTCCTCTTCATCGGAAGCGAAATCTGCAGCCGCAATCAGACCTGCGATGAAGTCCTCCTCATTCGCTCTGATTACCTGCTTTGTTTCCTCTTCGTTTGTCTCCACTGTACTTACTGCAGGCTGAGTATTCTCCTCAGCTGTTGCCTCGCCTACTGTTACGCCTTTTACAAATTCTTTAGCCATTTGAATGTCCTCCAATTCTTTTTGATTAAATAAAGGGGAACCGCTCCGGCTCCCCTACTGGTTTCGTATGTGGTACTCCTTATCTATCTACGCCGAGTAACGACTGTAACTTAGGCGGTCTGTTGACAAAGAAGTTCCAGTTTCTCTTGATAACATCGCCGACAGTGACATTCTGAATGTCAATCTGTCCGGAAGGAATACACTCCTTGTAAACCACACGCTCCTCAGAACCATTACGTCCGAGAAGTGAACCCTGGAAGTTCCAGTGCGGCGGGATCTGAGTCTCTAATGCCTCCATGACCTCTACAAAGAACTGGTCGTCCTCTACTACGATCTGAGACATCGTGAGGCTGACAGCAAATGTGTTGGCTGTCTCATGTTCCTGTGCATCTCCAAGCACACTGTACTTAGCATTGTTGTAGTTCACGTTGGAAGTGAACGTATCAACGGTTGCAAGTAAAACGCCGTCCTCGCTGTAGAACGCTCCGTCCTTACCGGTACGTGCGTGTCTTGAATCACCGGCGGCTCTCTCGTTTCTAATCATCGCTTTTTACCTCCTTCTACTCATTGGTGCTGAAACGGAAAATAAAGCTGAGGTAGATATGCTCCATAGAATCCTTGTCGATCACATCGATGTCGAACCATGCGGAGTCTCCGTCTGCTGTGTAAGCAGAACTCTCGCTTACTGTGCAGGCTACCAGCTTGCCTTCCTCTCTCATTGCATCACCGACTGCCTGCAGCTGAGAAATTACAGTTGCTCGACCGTTGGTATCATTGTCTACCTTGCCTACCAGGTTGTCAGAGGTGGTATTGATACGTCTGATAAGCTCGAAACGAGTCTTAACACGGCGAATCTTTTTCCAGCCATCGTCCTGGTTGTCCTTCGGCGTAATGAGGGTATTGATTGCATTATCAATCCACACCTGCTTAGCCTTGTTATAGCTGAGTACCAGGCAACCTTTCTTCTCTGCAGCAATCATTTCAGTGTTTGTCAGCTTTTCCTTGATCTCGGAGAAGCCGCTGACTACTGTATGAGTGAGCGAAGAGTTTGCCGCTACTGCGCCGATCATACCAGCAATACGTGCTGCAGTCTGATAACCGTCGATCTCCGTACCCTGCTCATTCACATGGGCATTGAGAACGTAGTGCATCTTCTCGTCATTGAATGAAGCGGCGTGTGCTTCCCTTGTTTCCAGGTCTACCGTGTGCTTCTCAGCAACGACCGCCTGTGTAAGAGATGCCGCATCAAAAATACGATTGATGAAGCTCTGCAGAAGCAGATGTACCGAAGTGTCCTCGGTATCGACACAGATTGTGTTAAACTCATACGCCTCTACCTGCTTAAACGCATTGGAGTAGTCCCCATTCGTTACCTGCGGATCAGTTCCCTTTGTAAACTGGGACTGAGACACGTTCTGTAATGTTACGGTGCCGGACTTGATAACCTCTGCCTTGAAATTCTTGGAAGATGCCAGTGCATCCACAAGGGCATTAGCTTCGTCTGTTCCGGCGGCAAATTCCACCTTCTCAAACTCTGTTGTACCGGCATAAAAAATGCACTCTTTGAGAGTGCTGTCTGAGAGCTTTTCACGGACTGTTACTACAAAGTCCTTTGCTCCGGGATATTTTGCTGTGATGCTTACTGCATCTGTGCTTTCGCTGTCCTGCAACTTGATACTGCCCTGAGTGCCGCCGTTACCGACTCTGCAGGCGATGATCGTCTTTGCACCACCGGCGATTGCCTCTTTCATTGCATCCGTAGTAAGTGCGGTACCGAATGTTCCTTCGTAGCCATCCTCTGCAGATAACTCGATTGCCTCGTTGAGAGGACCGAAATCTGCACGGAAGATTACTGCGGTAACACCATTCATAACGCCAGCAGCGGCATTTCCGCCTTTCTTCTGAATGTTGAAATAGGTACCAGGACGCACCTTAGTTTCGCCTAAAATGAATGTTCCTGCCATTTCTACTTAACCTCCTTCTGTAAGAACTTGCTTACAATTTCCTTTGCCTCTGATACTGTGTACTCGGCTTTGCCGTCAGTTTTCAGAGCGGCTACAACGCATTCCTGCATTGTGCCGAATACGCTTCTTGCGTTGCCTGCAAGCTCGCTTACTGTGTAAACGGACTCTGCAGGGGCCTTTTTCTCCGGCTTCTTTTCTGCCTTTGTTTCAGCAGGTGCCGGAGTTGTTGTTTCCTTAGCCATGCTTTACCTCCTTAACTGTAATTTCCATGAGCTGCCATAAGCACGTGAGGCTTAGCCTTGTACCTAAGCAATCCATAGTGACCTGTGATGAATACCTGGCCTTCCTTCAAGTAGTCAGATTTGTAATTCACCTGCAGTCTCTTGATGAACATAGGCGAATAGTCCAGCATAATTACCTCTCCGTCGAGTGACAGGTGGTTGGCAATATCTGCGGCCATCTTCAATCTCACTGTGCTTTCCGGACACAAAACATGGACGGCAATTCTACCGTCCATCCAAGCTACTGTATTCGTTTCTTCCTGCTTCTCAGATGAAATCAGTCTGCAGTAAACCACCGGCTGATCCGCTGAGGCTTCTGTTATCTCCTCCATCCGGTCGTATCCCATAACCAGGCATCCCGGGTACAACTCCTTGATGTACTTATCAACCGCCATTACCGGGTCCGGATCGGACGTCTCCATAGACGGATATTCCAGGATGTCAAATCTGACTTCACAGCCGATTACAACACCGGCTTTTCCTGCATCCTCGCCCATAGTAAACGCATCCGTTCTCGCCCAAGTAAAGCAGTACGGCGTACCGCCTTCCGGAAGAAGGATCACATCACGCAGGCATTTCTTCACGATAGGTGCTATGTCCTCCGGGAATATATCTGCCGTATTCTGACAGAATATCGATACCGAAAGACTACCGGCGCTGTTTCGTTCTTCGTTTGCCTGCAGGTCATAGTTGTAAGTTACCATAGGGTACTGCGTTTCACCGCCCCACCCTTCCTGTTCGTCGCCCGGCGCTTCCGGACTAAAAACAGCAGGCACACCGTTGTAGGTCGTAAGCCTCTCTGCAAGTGCTGCCGTACTGACGAACCTTTTCTGAATCAGTTCTTCCAGCTTCACTCTGTCGCTCCTTCCTCAGTGCCCTGCTCTTCGATGCCGTAGGTCTTAACCTCTGACATATCGTGTGAATATCGGATTTCCCACTGACCGTCTACTGCTTCGTCAATGGGAATCCGGAAGTGATTAGTTACATTGCCTATACCCGGATGATACTGGACGATCAGCTCCTTCTCGGTGGCTGATGTTGCAAATCCGGCTTTACCTTCCGGCCATGTGCGATGCTTGCCATAGACCAAATCGCCCCTGGCAATCTCGCTCAAATCGAAGGTTGCTATCGGTTGTTCTACTACCAGTGCCATATATCATGCCTCCTTAGCCATACGGCTCCTTGTAAATTTTCTCAATTTCCGGGGTTGCCTTCTCCTTGATCTTGTCTGCGAATGGTCTTGCTGCCATTTTCTTCGTTCCGTTTTCAAGGTAGCCAGCATACTTCTCTTGGCTTTCCAGCTCTGCAATGATTTGGACTCCACCACCAGCGGTACTGCCTTCGCTCTTTACCTGGCCATTCCAGTGCATACGGAGATTTCCTGTACGTCTTGCCGGTGGTTCTCCTGGTGCCGAAGCTGTGTAGGTCGCTTTGCTGTGCGGTTTGCGATATGTTCGCCCGCTTCTCTGACCTTTTAGCACTTCCAGTTCTGCGTTTCTCATAGCATTCACTGCCCTAACGCCCCTGGCTACGACTTGTCGGTTGATTTTGGCTACCTGTCCTTTGACTGTTGCCCTTATGGCGCTTCCTGCACTCCCTGCTTTTCCATCGTTCCACAGCTTCACTTGACATCCTTCCTTTCCTCAGCGTAGTAGATTGTTGATATACCCAAGCTACCCACCTCGTCCAGGTCGATAATGTAAAACGTGCGATTTCCGAGTATGAGTTTATCGGACTTCTTTGCTTCCGGACTGCCTGCCTGCACAATCGTATGGGTACAAACACGATCTCTCGTTGAATGAGATTCCTTCTGTTCCTTCGTGGACTCAGCAAGACATCCTCTGATGATCTTTGAGCCGTCTCCCTTTGGTGCGTTTGCTACCCTTCCGCTCGCTGTTACAACCTGCGTATTTGACTCGACAACAAAATCCTTGAATAGGTTTCCCGGCCTTAAATACATAAACCTCGCATTTATCATCCGTTCCACACCCTCTCGTTTTCGTGCATTCCGGTATGGAAGTAAGGCGGACCATCTACCCCATTTCCAAACCGTGGCACTGACACTGATTCTGCCTGGACCTCTTTTTTCAGCTTGTCGTAATCTTCTTTCCAAAGTTTCGCCCTGCCATTCATATCCAGGCTGAGAGGACCGGTCTTTGTGTTGACCTCATACGCAAAACGACGGCACAAACTTTCAAGAAGCATCAGCTTCGCACGCTTCCACTTATTCGGGTATGCGTCGATTGCTGCTTGTATCTCCTCGTCGGTCAATGCCGTCGTATCTGCCAGGCCCTCTACCATCGTGTCTCCAAGCTCAAACCTCATACGGTCTTTGCCAAGCTCTGTGATGTTTCCCGGCTCATATGTGTATGCACCTTTTGACATTAGGTATCAGCTCCCTCCGTATTGCTGTCTGTGGTTGCGTTACCGCCTGTGGATTCGTTTGAATTACCTTCGGCGGAGAATAAGGTGTCGTGCTGTTTCTGAGCCGCTTTTTTGACCGTAGCACGTGTATCTAATACATGAAGCAGAATCAGAACACTATCGGACTGCACACTGGCTACTGCCTTTGCGCCGTCGTCTGCATTCATCTGCAGTACATCGACCACAGACTGAATATCCTCTGCGTTGCAGGAAACCGCCGTCGCATTGCCGCCCTCGCCCTTGACTGTCACGGTAAAACCGGCATTGTCGGAGTCGAACGGTTTAAGCTCTGCGACTGCGGACTGGATCATTTCATCTACCTGCTCCTGTGTAAAGCCTTTGTCTGCATTGGCGACTGCATCGGCGATCATCTTATCTACCTGCTCCTGCGAATAAAGGGCACCGGACTGTTCCGGTACCCCTGCTTCGTCATTTGCGGCTGAGATTACGCCGAGCTTTTCTTCTCTCTCGATGTTTACCACGAGTTCTGCCGGGATTTCATCCCCGATGAAGAATTTTTTGCCGCCATAACTGCAAGGCTTCTTTGCAATTAATCTCATGGCGAAACCTCCTTACACTGCGTCGTAACCGAAGAATGCAAGATCATCTGCGGTTTTCTTCATGTCGTAAGCCATAAGACCCTCGACAAACTCAGAATGTGTTCCGGCCTCACCCTGGTAGTTGAGTACCGGAAGCAAGATGCCGTTCTCTAACATATCCCAGGTGAAGATGTAACCTGCAGAAGGCTCCTCGATGGAAGGTGTATCTGTTGCATACGCTAACAGGAATGAGTTAGGGTCGCCAATGAACTGCATATTTGCAGCCTGGCCTAAACCGGCTTTGTTCTGCACGGTCTGATCGATAACAATTCTGTCAACTCCGAAGAGCTGTGCAAGCACGTTCTCGGTAACATTTGCAGGATTTGCAGTTGTACCGCCAAACTTCACTCTCTCGAGGATTGCAGGGTGTACCTTCAACGCATTAAATACGTTGATACCGAGTCCTAATCTGTTAGGAGTGCGGCCGGTTGCCTGTCTCATGGCAGTTTTCTTTGCATCGAAGAATGCAATAGGATCGCTGTTGCCGTTGCTGAACTTAATGAACTCATTTCCGGAAACAGCTGTATCATCCTTGCCCTGTCCTTCATTCGCCCATACTCCCTGCTTCATAAAGGACTTGGAGAAATCCGAATCCTGGTGGATGTTTGCCTGTGCTGCCATAACCTTAGTTCTCTGCTGGCGAGGGTCCGCAGTACGAGGTCCCTGGCGGCGGTTAAGGTCAGTCTGACGAATGGAGTCGATACCCATAATCATCTGATCTACCGTACAAGCATAGGTCTCTGTGTGTTCAGAGATTACCGCAGGGTCAACCTTGCCGTATGCAGGCTTTCTCTGCCAGTTATCACGTAACAGATCCTCTTTGTCGAATACATAGTAGTTGTCAGAGGATAACCCTACCGGGCAAACCGGGAACATATTCTTTGCAAGGGTTGTTGAATCCTGCTGATAATAAGCCAGCGCCATAGTGGAAAGCGCTGTGTGTGGTCTGAAAGCACCCTTAGCAATATCTGCCTGGATGCTCTTTGCTGTTCTTTTCATTTACCATTTCCTCCTTCTTTATTTTGCGGCCGGGTTCTTCTGATACTTGGAAATCTGAACTCTCACGTAGTCGTTCTCAGCAGCATTGCTGAGTGCCACGCCGATTACATAATTTCCATCAGCCGCCTTTGTTGCCTTGCCTGCAGTTGCAGTAACCTCTTCGCCCTTCTTGATGGTTCCGCCAGCAAGAATGTAGCCGATGTCCTTGATCTGAACATCTACCTGGTCGCCCTTTGCAACCTTTCCGGACTCTGCTCCGGAGATGTCGTTATAGCCTGCCTCAATAATTGCAATGCCTACGATAGGTGCTGTGCCGTCGGTTGCTACGACTACATCTCCATTCTCGTCATATTTGAGAATGAGGTTTCTCACATCGTCGATAGCAGCACCGGCCTGCTCTGCGATTGTCACAGACTGGTTAATCTGCGAGCCGTTGAAGTTTCTCTTTGTCATGGTCTTTTCCTCCTTCCTTAAAATCCTTCCTCAGCGTCGTATGCGTCCATAAGGTCCGGGTTATCTTCCCAAGCCTTAGCCAGCGCATCCGTATAGCTCATGGAAGGTTCTTTCTGCATATAGCTCTTGGCGATACCTTCGATCTTGCCCTCTGCATCACTTACGTGCACAGAGCCGTGGCCGGACTTGCCTACCTCGGAAAAAACGCCGGACTTGTTGACCGCTTCCACGGTGGCATCAAGAACGGCGATCATATCGTTGTATGCAGTTCCACCGGTAGCTCTGAGAGATTTGAGCATAGGTACAAGCTCCTCTTTCTTCTTGCCGATGATTTCATACTTGCCTGCTACGGCTTCAAGTTCTCTGTTCTCAGCATCCTCACGGAACTTTCTGAGTGCTTCGATTTCTGCCTTAACAGCAGGATTGAGTCCCTTGTAGATGTCCTCGCCATCTGCAGGTGTTTCCTGGTTCTGCTCAGGCTTCTCAACAGACTTTGTTACCGCAGGTTTTCCCTCCGGAGTCTGCTCTGTCTGAGCCGGGTCGTCTGCCACGCCGTATCTCTTCTCAATATCTTCGAGAATGAGAAGCTCAGCCTGGGTCATTTTGCTCTTGTCGATCTTCATATCTTCGTTGTCTCCTTTCGACTGTTTCTTTTTGCCCTGGTCCTTTTTGTCCTCTGTGTCTACCTCCGGATCGTCTCCTTCTCCAGCAGGCTTTCCAGCGGCGGTCTGTGCCTTCTCGATGTTGTCATTCAGCCTTGCAGCCGCAGACTTCATCATTGCCAGGTCACTCTCCGTCACCTCGTCACTCTTTACGATGTTGATTACCTTTCCGCCGGACCAGTTGCTAATCGCTTCTTTCACTACTGCAGTGAACTCGTCAAGGCTCTCATTCATCGCTGTTGCTGCGCCGGTGCTATCCAGCTCCTCGTCATTCAGAATCGAACAGAGGCTTGCCTGCAGTGCGTAGCATATATCCCAAATTTCATCAGCAATCTTTCTGTTCTTGATTTCATTGAAACGCTCGTTGAAACTAACAGAGTTGCCTTTCAGAACTTCCTCTACTGCACTGTCGATCTCTTCCTGGTTCATGCCGGCCTTTTTGCCGATGAAACCGAACAATCGGCTGACAAAACCATTCTTATCGCCATTCTCTCCTGTGGACTGCCCCTTTTCGCCTTTACTCTTCGTTAGCTTAATGTGAGCATCCGGATTTGCACCTTCATCTACAAAATCAACCTTGCTGATTCTGAGATTTTTTAACTTTGTTGCCACTTTGCTTCCTCCTTTCCGCAAGATTTATATTAAAAAAGACACCTTTGCGGTGCCTCTCCTAATAACGGAATGATGTTTCTGTTGCTGATAAACTCTTCTAACTGCTCTACTGTGGACTCTCGTAGGTTATTCAAACCGTAGCGGTCCATAAATTCGAGCAGGAAATCAGAAAAAGGCACCATATCGGATGCCTTGCTGATCTGTTTTATCAATTTGTTCTTTTTGCTTAGATTTGTCTCCATAATGTGAACTACCTATGCCCTTATTACACCCTCGTATGTGGAATTATAAGGTTAAGACTGCTGAAAAACTCAATACGCCCCATTTTTACAAGGTGTTTTCATCTTCTACTTCGACTCTCTCGGCTTCTCCTTCGATTGAGAACATCGGATATGTGCCGTCCTTAACCTTTTCCCATACATCCTCGTCGGTTACTTTGAAGCCGATCCACCAACCAACCGGAAGAGTACCTGCCGGGATTCCCATTGCCTGCATTTTCTCTTCCGTGAATACCACGGATTCAACCAGGACTGCAGCTCCGCCTCTTTCGTGCATTTCTCCGCCTTCACGATAGAGTAACACATACTGGTATGCTGCGTTTTCCAGTTCTTCCGGCTCGATGATGTCCTCCTGCCAGTCCTCAATCTCTTCTCCGTCAGCACGGATAGCCACATTCGCCCAGCCAAATGCCAGGTGCTTGTCGTCGTCGGACTTGGCAATCTTAAACCTGCCTTTAATCACATTGCTGGCAGGCTCTTTCTTCTGCGGTTCTGCAGACTTCTTGATGAAATCAGAGAACTTCTTCACTTTCTCACTTCCTTCCTCTCGGTGCAGCCACTTCGATATACTCGATAGCGCAGGCACATCTCGGGTGTGCAGGTGGTAACATATGTTGTCCTGCAAACAGAACCTTTCCTTTGAAATCAAAGTCGGAGTCCATATCTACCTCGGTACCTTCCAGCGCATTGCAGATGTCGCACACCGAATCGTCTCCGGATGTACTCCACCGCTTTACCATTGTTCCAAGGTACCCTTCGCCCTGTGCCTGGCGTATGCCTTCATCGGCTCCACGGTTATAAGCAAAAGCACTCTCGGTCTGAGCGATTGTGAATGCCCTGGCTCTGTGCTGTTTCTCTGCATATTTCTGAGAAGCGTCCAATGCCTTCCGGCGGATGCTCTCAATCTTCATTCTCGGATGCTCTTTTCGCATCGTAGCCACGATATTGTCATAATACCGGGTATTTGCTCTTGCGTCACCCTCTGTCAGACCGATACACGGACGAATGAGCCTTGCGAGTTCATCTACTGTGTGACTCTCTCTCATTTTCTTTTCTAGGAGTGCCGCTATTGCGTCCTTCTGCTCTTCTGTGCATCGGGTAACAAACTCAGCTCCTCTTTCACTGATCCAGTCGAGAACGCCTGGCGTCTGAGTGTTGAACTCAAAAGCAAGACCGTCTAGGATTGGTTGCCCTGTTGGTCCTGCCGCTATTGCCTGCGTCCACATTGACTGTAATCTCTCGGCAACAAGCACTGAGTAATCCTGTTGCCAAGCCTCTAACGTCTCTTTGCTAAGACTTCCGTCCGCTACTGCCTTTCGGAGTTCCTGGTACGTGATGGCGTCTTGCTGATCCTGCCAAAATCCGCATAGGATTTCAACCGGTTCGTCACATTCGTTCTGCAGGTACTCTTCAAGTCTGCGTAGGACTTCTTGACTGCCCGGTGTCTTTGCCTTGCGTATTCGCTTTGGCCGTATGAACCTTATTGCCATTTGCACTGCTCCTTCCTAATCGCCGTTTAGCAGCTTCCACCACATTATCGGGGATTTCTTCGCCCTCGCCGTTTTCATCGCTTCCTGCGGCTGTCTCAGGTTCCGGTGGCTGGTTCTGCTCTGCCTGTTGCTTACGCCGCTGGTCTATCGTCCTGTCGTCCGTTGTTCTCTCCGGCAGGTGTCCGACCTGGCGAATGTAATCTTCCAGTCCGTCGTCCGGTACCAGGATTCCGATGCCGGTCATATCCTTGATGAATGCTGCAACCTTCGTCACATCCACATCTGCAATATCGCCGTGGGACATCTTCGGGTACTCCGTGATTCCTGCAAAATGTTCACCGTTAATATCGATCAACGGCGGGATGCCCTGGCTGTTGAATGTCTCGCAGATCATGTCTAGGAATGCGCCGATTGCCATAGCGAACAACTCCGTCTTGTCGGAACTCAACGCCCAGGAACCGGTCTCTGAATGCCCTAAGAAAATAAAATCCGCCAGTACCGTCATTGCAATTCGGGTATCGTAGCGGTTGATGATCGCATTCGTGTCAAACTGTCGGGTGCCGCCGGAGCTTAACAACTCCAACTCATAACCTGCGGGAAGTACCACACCTTCCATCTCGTCTCGGCGAATACTCTTTACCATATTTTCCAACGCAATTCGTGTCTGCTTGTTGTCCTCAATATCATCGTTCCAAAGGTCTAACCCTTCCGGTCCGTGCATTACCGGGAGTCCTGCAAGGTCTCTTTCAATGCCGATTCCTTCAATCTCCTGGATTCTTCTCTTGAAGTACCAGGATCGGTAAGCATTTCTCAAAATGCTTCGTCCTTCCGGGTTGTTCTTCCTGCTCTTTGTACGGAACAGCAAAGCCTTACTCATTGGTATCGTGTAGGTACCAAAGTCCGGAGGCGGCATCTGAGTCATTCCCAGCAGATTGTCCTCGTTGTCGTATTCCCATCGGTAGAGCGTTTCCTGCGCTCTGATAGGCAATTTCTTCCATCCAATCAAGCCATCCGTGTACTTACTCTTCGTGGTTGGGTTCTTCGTATTTCCCATGCGGCGCTTATACACGATCTCGTGGAAGCTCCAACCGTAAGTGAGGAAAGATAAGATTTCCGAAATTGTGTCCGTCCAGGTGTCCTGCATATCGTGCATACAGCTTTCTACGAACTCTGCAGCCTCTTTGTCCTTTGCGGTATCGCCTCCCGGCTCTACATTCCAGTCGCACTGTCTTACCAGCATCTCGATAGCGAAGAGGATCGCACCTACCACGTCGTCATTCTCAGACATTTCACGGTAGACCTCTATTCCTCGTGTGCCTCTCAGTTCGTGAAGGAACTCCTCATAGATTGTTCCTCCGTAGCGTCGCTGACCTATGCGACCGATTTCTTTGTTAGCCATCTGTTCTCACCTCACTTATTCCAATAACTGCTCTTGCCTAACCGGCTATCCTTAGGCGGTGCTGAGTATGTAGCACCACTCTCCAACTCTGTAAATGCCGACGAGCTTGCATCCACCATATCCTTGAATTTTGACTGCGGGAAGTTCTCGCACTCGTTGAAATACTCTTCATTCCACGGTGCAATCAGCACATCAACATTGCCCTTATCCATGCCTTCAAGCCCTAACCACTGTGCCGAGAACGGTTCTGCTCTCGTCACCTTGTCTCCGGACTCTTGAATGCACTTAACAGCAAAACCAGCCAAGAGCTTCATAAAACTCTGTGCCTGGTCTTTACCTGCTTGGCCTGGGTCCTGTGGAAGTCTTGTTGCTACCCTTCCGTATTTCGCCCTGTCGGCTATGCAGGTCTGCTTTATAATTTCTCGCACATCGGACGAACTCAACCGGCGATTGATAACGTCGGCCACAATGTACCGTCCGTTTCTTCTCTTTCCGATCAGCACGCCTGCTGTGTACGCCGGGTCTCCCTTTTCATCCTCAGATGTTGCCGCAAGGTCCCAGCCTCTCGCCCACTTAATAACATCGGGCGGTATCTCTTCCAGCATATTTACTTTTACTCGCTTGAACATCAAACCTGCGGCAGCTTTAATCTTCCAGTTGCCATGCAGTAGTCGCTCTCTCTGCACAAGAGCCATCGCCTGCAGGTTGGCTAAATACCCTGGGTCATTCTTCATCAGAATTTTGTTATCATGCAGCGTACTCGCAATGAACGTCACGCTCTTAGGCATCGTCTCAGCCTGTTCCGGCTTGACACCGTTCTCGATAGCTCCCTGCACTGCCTCTTCCCTGCTGTCAAACCAGGTAACGACCTCATTCAGTCGCACCATCCAGCGGATCACTCCCGACCGTTCCGGTATTGGGTAGCCGGTCTCTTGGTTTATCCACCAGGAAATGAACTCAGCAACCCAAGAGTCTGCGTCCGGGTTGCAGGTGGCTCGTACATACGGCTTTACACCGGAATCTGTACGGTTTCGAGACAGCATATAAAAGAACTGGTACTCGCTAAAGTGCGTCAGCTCGTCAAATCCTATCATCGTGAGCTGTGAACCCTGCCAGTCGTCGCAATCTTCATCACGTCCGAGGTGGGCGAAATTGACCGATGCGCCTCTTTTGAAAGTCCAGTGTAGTTTTGGTGTCTTTAACGGCTGGGAACCTTTCACGTAGCGGTAAATCTTTCGTGAACTATCCCATAAGCCTCCTGGAGATGTTACCTGCGTGTAGTCACGTCGGAAGATAGTTGCGTTGTAGTCCGGATTGTTCATGTACCGAAGCGGCTCTAACAGCAGTCCAAAGGTTTTTCCTCCGCCTGCAGCGCCTCCATAAATGCAAATATCCGCAGAGGTCGCTAAAAACATTTCCTGCGGTCCTTTCTGCGGAGCTAATACGATTTTCTCTTTCATCAATCGTTCCTCCCATTATCCGGAAGGTAAATCTGAACCTCCGCATCATTGTCGCTGGTCTGATCCACATAGTCCTGTGGTCTATCCTGCCAGCGGTCTCTCTGCCGGTTCTTCAACCAAAATATCTGAGCCGTGACATCCGGCGGTACGTGCTTCTTGGTCTTTTCAATCTTGACTGGTTTCACATTGCCGTCCTTGTCATACTCAATGATTTTCTTCTCTTCCTCGTACTCATAGCCGGTAGCTCTCTCGTAGAGACTCCTTATTACCTTCGCATCTGATACGCCTTTACCTTCTCCAAGCGCCTTGCCGAATGATTCGTGTTCCTTGGCCCATCGCATAATGGTTCGTTCGGAGACTCCCATGGCAAGGGCGATCTCTTCATTGGTGGCACCCATTGCAGCCAAAGACCACGCCCAGTTATCGTGGTAAGGGGCATTGTATTTTGGCTTAGCTGCCATACATTAACTACCTGCCGCTGAGGTAGTCAGCACATAGGTACTCGATCAGTTGCCACCTGTTCTTACTCGTGATTGTCCCTTCCTTCTCAGCTTTCTTGATTGCCTGCTGAATAACGGAAGCGGACTCACCCGGTACCGCATTACTGCCAAACAGTTTAGCGAGGTAGGTCCATTCTCCTTCCTCTGCGAAACCGCAGTCGTCCATCTTCTGAGCGGCGTTCTCGATCATGGAGTGGATAGCCGCACCGACGTTTCGGATGTCCGTAAACTTCTGATACTTGCTAAGTGTCTCCACAAATCCCTTGCACTGCTCGTAGGATGCCACGCCCACAATGTCCGGAGCCTTTGATTCCAGGTCTTTAACCAGTGCGTCCATATCCTTTACCTGGTGCGGAAGGAATGTAAACGTCACATTCTTAAAATCAAACTGAACCGCAGGACTCAGCATCTTGTCGTACTGTTCCAGCGGTTCTTCCATGATCTCCTTGCCGACGAATGACTCAATCATATCGTCCACATCGTCTATCATCTTCACGATTTCTCTCAACGTACTGTCGTCGTCGAAACCGGAAATTGCATTGTGTGCCAGCTGCTTTGCCGCAATCTTGCTTCGTGAGAGACCGGACACATCGACAATAGCGATGATTTCCTTCATCTCTGCAGCGCGTGCGCTCTTTACTCTGTGGTGGCCGCTGATGATTTCCAGCTTGCCATCCACCAAAACAAAAAGAGGCAGGCTTTCCAGCTGTCCTCGCTTCTTGATATTAGCGGTCAACTGATCCTGCATCTCGTTTTTCATTATCCTGGCGTTGATGTCCTGCTCCTTAACCTTATCCAGCGGAACCTTGGCGATCACCAAGCCGGAACCCATATCGTAGATTACTTCGCATCCTTCGATTTGCTGGATGCCTTTGCTCTGTTCTTCTGCCATTCGTTTTCCCTCCTTAGCCATTCTTGAAGCGTCTGCTGTTCAGTTCTTCCCTCTACCAGTTCAGCCTCATACGTGAGCTTGTAGCCGTTCTTCTTGTCCTCAACCCTGTTTACCAGTTTCATGATGCCTCGTACCTCTTTGTTCTCCGGGTACCTAGTAAGCATTGCGGTGCGCATCTTTGTGACCTTCTCCTGTTCGATATTGTCCAGGAGTGTATCTACAAAATCTCTGTTCTGCGCCAGCATATAACACAGCCTGCCGAGGCGGTATGTCTTGTGTGGCACCTTCATCACGTACCAAACGAATACGCTGTCTGCCGCCATCTTCGAGATGCCGAATACCCCAGCCACATAGCCATCAATCAGCAATGCCCTGTTGAACGTCGCCGATGAACCGACAAAATTGTGAGTCCATAACTCTCTGTAATACTGAGCCTCTGCTGACTTAATCGGGATAACCTGTACCTTGCTATCTTCCCGGATCACATAATCTCTCGGAAGCATACTGCAGTCTAACGGCTGTAACTTACTCTCTGCTGGACGCTTTATCTTCTTGCCGTTTGCCAGGGCGGTTGCCTCTTCCTCCCGGTTCGTAGTGATGTAAGCATTCAAATCTGCTCTCGTGCCTGAGCGGGCGTATATCGTATATCCTACGGCTTCGCCTACTCTCTTCTCCTGGTAGCAGATAACCAGCGCCTTCGCATCCATGCAGAGGTCGTAGAGCTGCTGGTGTCCTGTCTCCGGGTCAAACAGTTCATACGGCGGTTCCTTCCAGGTCATCTTGCCCTGTGTGTCGTAGAACTTCTCATATCCGGAGAAGTAGGTCGGTGGGTTTGCAATAACCAAAGCGTGCGGATCGTCCAGCACCTCTTTCAGATGCTCCCACATATCCAATGGTCTGTAGCTCATGCCACCGAGCAGGTTCTTGATAACCTCTATCTGCCGATTGATACTCTCGATGTGTTCCTCTCGTCTGAGGCGCAGGTCTGTGAGTATCTGATAGAAATAATCATTTCCCGCATTCTTCGAGGTTCTGAGGTACAGCTGCGCATACAATGCTGTTGCCGGGTCAAGAAGTTCTTCGTCACTAAAGCCTTGTGCGTGGATTTCCAGCGGCTCTAATGACTGGCCGGTAATCGCATACCCGAGGACTGTTGACATCATATTGACGTCGCTGGTCTCGATCTGCTCCGGCTTAAACCCATTCTGTACTGCCAGGTTCGCCATTGCAAAGGTACCGGCACACGGCTCAACGAACCTTGTATATCCGGACTTTGCTGCAGTCTCTATCAGAGTAACAAGAAACTTCTGCTCCGACGGACCTAAGCACCCCAGGAACATTGCTCCCGGATCCATAAAAAATGCCATATCCTTGTCTCCTTCCCTAAAAATTGTTCAATATATACAAAAAGCCGAGGCGGTTCCCTGGTACTGACCCGGGGATTTTTGATACCTGCCTCAGCATATTGCACAAAAAAGACCTCAGGCCCGAAGGACACTGGGGTACGTTCCGTGATAACAAATAAGGCACCGTACCCTTTCGGATGCGATGCCGTTGTTTTTGGACCGGAACCCTGCGATGAACAGGACCTTAACTATGGAATAGCCACGTGCTGCTTACACCAGTTCCGGATGTTATGATTAAATCCCTGCCAAACCAAACAAACTCAGCTGCTCGTAACCAGGTTCTTCCTTCCTGGTTTCGACTACCTTCTTGACAGGTTCCTTGCTTTCTTTCTTAGCTGCAGGCTTCTTGACCTTCGGCTCTGACGGATCGTATAACTCCTCAATCAGTTCTCCGGTCTGTTCCACCCACCATTCAGCGAATACGGTTCTGTGGCACCAGTCTCCTGGAACTCTCACATCTTCGTAACAGAGAAGCACAAGTTCTTTCCCTTCTGCCCTTGCCTCCGCATTCATCTTCTCGACCATATCGATGATTCTGTCTGTGCCGATACCTTCCAACTTCTCGTAATATGCAGGCTTGAATCTGTCAAGCTCCATATTCAGCATATAGCCTTTCGGTGCCAACGAGTAGCACTGCTTTCTCAGCGTGTACCCCAGCGGAAACTTCGGTGTTCCGATGCTTATTCCTACCGGGTAATACTTACCACTCTGTAATTCCTTGTTGCTATACCTACTAATCCAAATTGCCATCTCAATCACTCCTTTTATGCTGGTTGTTTATAGTTTTATTATACTATACAGACCTGCCTAAGTACACTGAAATAGCCTTATTTAACCGATTGTTCATATTTCCTCTTCGGCTAACTGGCAGGGATTTCGCCCTGCCGTGCCTGCCGTTGGGAAGAAATACAACTGGCTATTTTTAGGGGTGACATTTGGGTTATCGGCTAATTAGCATATTACCACTTGGTAATTCTTTATGCAACCTACTCATTTTCTACCAGGTTGTTTTACAGCCACAGGGAGCGTTTAGAAATCCGCACCCAGTAAGTAAATAGCCACAATGCCACAAGCTATTCCTATGTCCTTGTAGACGGTCTTATCGCTTATGTTTTCTACTTCCGAAATCTCCTGCACCGTGTAAGGTTTTTCGTCCAGGTACATCATACTTAACTCTCTGTAACGACGCTTCGCCTCTTCGCTTCCGCTCTTTTCACACTCCTCACGGTACATTTCGGTCGCTTTTTCTATCCGGAACACACAGTATAAATCCTCTTCACGCTTGCGCTCCGTATCTTTGATTGTCCTCTCGGACTTTCCTGCTATCTCTCTTGTGTTTCCCATAAGATCCTCAACGAACTTCCATCTCAGTTCTGCCTGCTCCTCCGGAGTGAACTGCTCTCCATCCGATAATGTCGCCTTGATTCTTCTGTACGAGCTGAGCAGCTTCTTTGTCTTTCTGACTTTGCTATCTTCCTTCTTTCTCCTACGCTCTTCTTTCTTCTGCTCTTCCTTGTATGCCCTTACGCCTTCCTTGGCACCGATAGCAGCTATTTGGTTGATCTGTTCCTGCGTTAGGGGGAAGATTGCTTCGCCCTTTGCCTTCTCCTTATTCTCCGTTGCCATAATGTCGCCTCCTTGACTTTTCTCGCATTTGCGAGTATAATATTCTCAGTCACGAGTCGTTCCTGTCAAAGGGGCGGCTTTTCTTTTTCTCAACGGTTTCTTGCCTTGCAGGTGGCAAAGTGTGATATGTAGCCAAAGCCTTCTGCGCTCTCGGATGATACCTTATCAGCACATACGACCTCACCTTCCGGCGTTACTATCTTCTCCTTTGCCTTCACTCCTGCTCCTGGCCTGCGGTAGCTGATCATCGTAGGGTCTACCGGCATATTCTTTCCAGCCTTTGTCTTAACCCACATAATATGACACCCGCAGTTCCTGCAAGTCCCGAACGGATCATGGGACCTCATGGGATTTTATCACTCCTTTCTTTCGTTTTTTAATGCACATTCCAGTGCTTCTCTCAATACGCCGACGTTCAAATCTGCCAGCTCTATGTCTTTTTCATTCAGCAAGTCTATCTGTATTTGAAACCTACTCCTTCTTTCGGTGTAGAACGAGCAATCTCCATATCTGTCACAGGAGCTTTCTGCCGGGATGTCATAATGTATATGTTCATCGCCGTCTATGAAGTGATGCCCGCAGTCGCCTTTATGTTTTGTACAATTTTTGCAATTCATCATCCGCCTCCTACAGTCCATCGAACCATTCTGACAGTTTTCGTGTGCTTCCATCTGCCATCTCTATTTCAGGCTCTTCTACCATCACCGTTCCGGATATGTTAGCTCTGACCTTGCCCGAAATAATGTGTACTCCATTCTCAGCGGATATTCTTTGAGCCACGGCCTCCATATATCTTTCAAGTGTATAAAGTACGCTTGCGTCAATCGGTTTTCCTATGAACTTTTGAGACATATTTTCAAATTCCTCATAAAATTCGTTTTGTATTCTGTCCCTGGTTTCGACCATTTCTGAAATCATCTTCTTCCCTCCTATATGTTCAACCATATCAAGGCTGCAACTCCTGCTATAAGCATGATCGGTGCCAGGGCGATAAACAATACTGCTCCTACCGTTCCTATAAACTCGCCTACCCTTGTTTCGTCGCAGGTATCTATGCCACCACATATGAAATACTGGCCTTCGCCCGTTTCCGGATCAATTACTCTATCGCAGCACTTCCCATTGCATCCATACATTTGTTGCCGCCTCTTTACCGCTTCCTCTTCGGTCTCTTTGCGCCTTCGCACCTATTTCACCCCCCCCGCTCGATTTTCTTCAATTCCTCGATGCTGATGATTCTGCAGTCCGGGAGCATTATATGCACATCTCCCAGGTTGACTACAGTACCCTCAATTCTCATTTTGGGATAGCTCACCAGCACCGAGCATTCCTGTGCTATTCTGTGTGCGTTGTCTGAGATAATCTTCCGGACTCTCTTCTGATCTGCTACTGAGGTTCGCTTACCGTTGACCGGTATCTTCCGGAACTCAGTCTGCATCTCAGTCTCTCCTTTGTATATCCGCTCATACACGTATAAGAAACCTCTTGCCATATCGCTTATCCTTTCTCTTCGTCCGCTACAATCTTTGCCTTTTCTCCGGTATCTTTAATCTCAAACATCACGCCAGGCTTCAAATATGCGATTGCTACCGGATGCCCGAAGAAATCCTTTGCAGCTCTTCTCAGCTTTTTCTCATACTTTGCCATCTTCTTTGCAGCGTGCGCTCTTACCCATTCTCTCGCAAATTTCATCTGCTCCATATCGCTCTCCGGTGTATTCATTCTGCCTCCTTACTTTCTGTTCGGTTTCTTAATTCTCTCAATCTCCTGCAGGGAAGGTTTGCCTACGCACTTCTCCATGCCAGCCGCCAGTTCCTTTGCTCCTGGGTTGTTCTTCTCGACTTCATCTGCCAGGTGGCGCAGGACTAAAACTATCAGTCCCGCGTCGTTCTTGGCGTATGGAGATATGCTGTCGATAACCCTCTCTGAGTAATACTGCAGGCCGTGGCTCACCAGGTTCATTGCCTGCTTGGTCTTGCCCTTTGCAATCAATTCATTGCCTCTGTCCACATAACTGCTCACTCTTGGTTTCATCAGTCCCATATCTACTCCTCCGGATCTTCGTAATCGTAACCTTCTGTGTCTGCATCGCCCAGGATGTCGTTTGTAATATCCTCCGGCTCTTCCTCGTTAGGTTCCTCGGCCGGTGTATCTCCCGGCTCTCCGTTGTTCTCTTCTGACGGCGTTTCTTCTGCAGGTTGGGTATCTGTTTTCTCGGTCTCCGCAGGCTTCTCTTCATCTGCCGGTCCAGGTAACGCCGGTCTTACATCTGCATCGATGTATGTACCGTCGATAATATCCTCGTTTCCTTCACCTTCCTGCTTCTGACCTTGCATGAAGTCTGAATCAAAAATCGTTCTCTGCTGGGTGTTCGCAATCGGCTGTAATACATAACAACCAGTCTCTTCATCCATAACCATCTCCATCTCGTTATTGAGATTCCCGCCTTTCTCGTCGGTAATCTTTACTGCAGATGTGACTTTGTGCTTGAACTGCGGCTTGCTAATCTCCCTGGACTCTCCCTTGATATTTGGGTCGTAGTTCGGGATAAATTCCTTCACCATGGTAACGTCAATCTTAATTGTCATACTTCCTTCGTTGGACTGCTTCTCAATCATGTTTCCAAGAAGTCTCTGCAGAACAAAATTCATATCGTGCTTCATATTCTCGAAGGTATTGCTGTCGAAATCCAATTTCTTGTCAAAATCATTCATCACTTACTCTCCTTTGCAATCTTGCCGTATTTGATATTGTTCTCATTCATAAAAGCAATCAGTTTCCCCAGCTGCTCCTTAGTTCCGTCTGCAAAGAAACGTACTCTGTACTTCTTTTCCTGCTCAGGTTCTTCTTTTGGCGTAAACGGATCAACCACCTGCGCTGCTGGTGCCGCCTGCGTTTCTCCGGCTACTGCCTGGGCGAATGCCGATTTTTCAATAGACTCAATCACCTTACCCATTTCGGACTGAGGTTCTGTCTGTTCGACTTCTGCGGCGGCTTCCTGTGCTTTCTTAGCTTCTGCCGCTTTACGCTCCGCTTCTTCTGCCTCACGCTTTGCCTGCTCCTCAGCTTCCTTCTGCTTGCGGATTTCTTCCTGGCGTTTTCTCTCGGCCTCTTCCTCAGCCTTACGGCGCTTGTCCGCTTCCAGTTTTTCTTCCAGGTCTGCCAGCCTCTTGTTCTCTGCCAGGGCCTTGCTGAGGTCCAGGGTCTTGATATACACATCCTTCGCATTCAACTTATACTTACTATCCAGGCTGTCGATAGTCTCCAAATCCGTCTTAACCGTGTCGATCTTGTCCACGATTTCCTTCTGTGCGGTTGCCAGCTTATATGTCTGATTAAGGTAACGGCTGTCGAAAATCTTTTCAAACGGCAATACCTCGGCCAAATCTCCGATATTTTCATCGTAGGTAGCCTTGATAGCCGCTTTCTTTTCTTCCTTCTGTTTCTCCTCGAACGCCTTTACCTGCTGGTCGATCAGTGCGACCGGCTCATTGATAAGTGCCGTGATTTCCTTTAACTCTGCCTCGAACACTGCATAAGGCTCATTGATGATGTTCTTTACCTGCTTTCTTCTCTCCTCAATAGCCTTAATGAGCTTGTTCAGCTCTGCCCTGTCATTCTTCGCCGCCTTAATGTTTTCCTCTGTGTAAACCACATTCTCGTAACCAGCAATCTTGGCTCTTACTGCAGCCTCCAACTCTTCCTTGTTCCACTGAATGCGTCTGAGGAAACCATCCTCTGTCGGGTTAATCAGTCTGAACTCCATTTTCCCTGCCGGTACTACCGCTGTCTCGACAACTTCTGCTTCCACTGTTTCAGTTTTCTTTCTTCCTGCCATTGTCTACCTCCTAAATTTGATCCGGTCCTACGACCTTTATCATCACATCAACCCTCGGCGTTTCTGAGTAAAACTTCCTTACCTGTGCATCCACGACTGCCGAATCATCGTGGTACGCTACCAGGTTTAGACTGTCGCAAACAATCTTGCCGATATTATCCCAGTCTGGCTTCTTGGTTGGTCTGATCCTGTGTTCCAACATTTCCCTGCGCTTCTTCTTGCTGGTGGACTTCGGAATTTCGTAATATGCAATTATCCTTACATCCAGCATTGCCCCTTCCGGAAACATCTTTCCTTTGGCTGCTTCGTTGTAAAACAGCTTCACCAGGTTTTCATAACTGGTGGTATCTTTCGGGGTGTACGTCTTAACATACGCCCCAGCTCTTGAAAACTTCGGTCTCTGTTTCCCGAATGGCTGTCCTGGTATTGTGAAACGAATCTGCTTCATATCTTCATCCACTTTCTGCCTCCTATGCCTTGTCGCCAATCTCGGCCGACATCTTATCCGTCACCTTCTTGGCTGTCACCTTCGTTTTTCCGCTTGTTGCTTTGTAGAGTTCTGCCTTATCTGTGCCTTCCTCCACATACACCTTCAAGTAGTAATCTAACTGCTTTCCGGTCTCTGTCTTTTTTCTCTTTCCTGGCCCGACGGTATAACCGTTCTCGTGCAGGATTGCCGTAACCGTCTTGCGATCTTCCAGCTTGTCAATGCTGATTTCTGCCACCTTAATCAATCCCATGCTGTCATTCCTCCATTAAATTCTTCATGGCATCGAACCTCTTCGACGCCGCCTTTTCTCTCCAACTTCTGCCTGCAAACCTTACCGGAAAGCACATCTCAAATATTCTGTCATAGATACGTCTGTATCGGATGTCCTCTGACTCCTGCATATCCTTCAATGTCATATTCGTAGTGAGGATCAACGGCTTTCCGGATAAATACCTGCTGTCGATGATGTTGTACACCTTCTCTAACGCATAATCGGTACTTCTCTCTGCTCCCAGGTCGTCGATAATCAACAGCTTTGCCGCATTTAGTCCCGCCATTATTCTTTCTTCCTCGTCGGGGTTGCCCTGGATATTCTGCAGTATCTTCACGAATGATGTCATAATCACCGGGATCATCTGATCCAGCAGCTCATTCGCAATGCAGGCGGCCGTGTAACTTTTCCCGGTTCCGACCGTCCCCCAAAACAACAACCCTTGGCGTTTCTCGTACATTTCATCAAACCTTTTCACGTAATTGCCTGCGAGGTTGTAGATTTTCTGATTGTCTCCGTCCACCTGGTATCCGTCCAGCCTTGCTGCTTTCAGCTTGGCATCCATAAGACTGCTGGCTTTCAGCCTTTCCAAGCGCTGCATTTCCTGCCTCTTCTTTTCTTCCTCTTCCTTACGCTTGTTCTCCTCAACCTTGCACTTGCAAATGCATGGAACGATCATCTCCTTGCCTCCGGTAAAATCCGACGCTGGCAACCTGGTCTGCTTTTTGGTTCTGCAGACTCCGCAGTAAAGCAGTCCGTCTTTGCCGATGTAGTCGCCCTCGTTCTGCTCTGTCTCGAATGCTTCTGCAGGTAATACCTTCTGCAAATCCAAATTCATCGTCACTCACTCCTTCCGAACGGATTCTCGTTGTCGTCGTACTCTGCTTCGCTCTGTACCGGCTTGTCCTTTGGCAGATAGTCCAGGAACGGCGTTGACTCTCCTAAGAATGTCTTGCCATGCTTTATGTACATTGTCTCTGTTCTCTGCTTCTTACACTGTGCCGCATAGTTCTTTACCGCTTCATACAACTGCTCGTGGGAGAAGCCATCTTCCAGGCGGGCCTTATACTTCTTGTATGCCTGCCCTTTATCAACCTTCCTCGGGTATGCCTCCCACAGTTCCTCGAAATCCGTTGTGTAATTACCAATCGCCTTATTTGACTTCTGTTCTGCAGGCGGTACCGGTTCTTTCGGCTTCGGAAGTTCCGGCGTTTCTGTGCTTTCTCCTGCCAGTGCTTCCTTCTCAGCCTTCATACGGTTGTAATATTCTCTCTGCCTGTCAGCCTCACTGGACGACTGGCCGATGAAGTTCTGAATATCCATCATGTAAATTGCTCCGTTATCGAGCATCTCGATTAAATCCAGCTTCTTGAATACATCCAATGCTTTCTCGACGGTGCCTACCTGGTGCCCTGTCAAAGTTGCCAGGATTTCCGGCGTGTACGGAATCACATTTCTATACATCAACCTGCCGGAATTGCTCAGGCTTTTCAGATAGAGTTTCAGCAGGATATTACTGTATAAATATCCATCCTTCATACTCTCCAAAATCTTCATCTCGTCCGTGTCGAAAAAGTCCTCTTTCAGCTTTAGGTAGTAATATTTTCTGTTGTCTGCCATTCAGTCACCGCCTATCTCCTTAAATGCCTGCTGTCAAGTCCATAATCGAGATCGGCTTCTTTAACACTCTGTTGTGTCTGCAGCAATCGCACAATTCGCATCTGTCCGGCTCAACCTCTCCATTCTTAACTCTGAGGATTCTCGGCATATTCATTTCTACCATGTGCAACGCTTCCTGCAGATAGTTGTCTGTTACGTGGATAATGCGGATGTCCGGCTCTGTCTGCTTCGTTGCTCCTGCAATGAAGAACGGCAACTTCTCGCCTGTATTCTGTCTCACGATTTCCTGGTAGACCGCACCCTGGATGTCGTAACCCCAGTAACGGACAAAATCGAGGTAGCCGATGTCTTTTACCCACTTCAAATCCGTAATGGATGCCATAACTTTCAAATCAACGATAGCCACTCCCGGAATGTATGAGTCCATCTTGATCTTCCACTTCGCTCCGAACAATTCTCCTGTCATAATGACCTGCTTCTGACCGCTCATATACTTCATGAAGTATTCGTCTCGCTCAATACGTGCAATGATCTCTTCTGCCTGCTTGAAGTTCGCCTTTAACTCTCCCTTCTGAGTGAAGATTTCCGGATTGTCCTTTTTGAACTGATCCAGGCTTCCCTCAAAATAACTGTCCACGTAACTTCCTACCAACAGTGCTGTACTCTTTTCGTCCTCCCAGCGTCCGTTCAGTTTCTCCATTCCGTAGAACTCGCAAGGCATCTTGCCGTAGGTTCCGGCAAAATCCTTGTACCCCGATACACTCATGTACTCCTTGTTAGCCTCCTGGCTATAATAATTTTCTGATGTCAGCTGCATTTTTCTTCCTCCTATTCAACCTCTTCCAAATCTAAGCCACCGATCTGCTGTTCCTCTTCTTTCTGCTCGATCTTATCGAATGGGTCCTGCGCCTCTACGATGTCCGGCTGGTTGTCGCCATAACTTCCATCGCCGTCCTCGTCGTAAACTTTCTGATCGTCCTGGATTGCTCTCTGCATATCCACTGACAAAATACCCCACTTGCTGAGCAGCATCTTGATAACCGTCTTTAACGCCATTGCCTCGAAATCCGTCGTCCACTTACTGCCCTTCTTATTGTTTTCCAGGTCATATCTGTATGCTGTCGAATACTTGCGGGCATGGTTCTCAACCTCTGCCGTTGTCATAAACAATTCTTTTCTGAAACCGGTCAATAACTTAAACCAGGCATAGTAGCCAGCGATGTTCTCCGATTTTCCTTCGGCTCTCTGCGTACACTTCGAGAAGTCCGTCACAAACTCAACCTCTCCGGTGATCGGATTGTAGGAAACCAACTCGTCCTTGTAGACAACCGAGCAGTTCATCTTTTCATAATATCCGGAGCGGATCGCCAGCTGGATAAATCCCTTGTACATCATCTGAAACTGTGCTTCCGGATGTTTCTCCCACTGTCTCGTCTGTTGATTGTATTTATTGTTGTTGTAAGGTACGATTGCCGCAAAACCCAAATTACTGTCGATTGGTAAATCGTAGGTTGCTGCCACAAACGCCGCACTCATGATCGTTGTTGCCGGGCATTTCTTTAACTGTGCTGATCCAGCCACCACGTTCGTAATGGATGCCAAAAACTGCGGCGCTTTCTGTCCTAAGACTTCCGTAAATTTCTTCTTTACTGCATCCTGGGAAATCATGCTCTTAACCTGCGCTGCTACGCTTAACTGCGTTCCCTGCTGTGTTGCCACTGCATTCTGTTCTGCCATACTACCTTTCCTCCTTTTCTGCTTCCGTGAGACTTTCGCCACACAACTTTAATATTTCTTCTGCGCTCATATCATCCACGCATTCTTCACAAATCTTCCCTTCCGGAGAGTCCCAAAACTTATCTCCTGCCAGGATTCCATACCCGCATTTCACGCATTCGTGAACCGGTACCGGCTCCGGTGCGTTCGGGCATCTTGGATGGCAGGGGTTCATACCGCATTCTGCACACATATTCCTTCTGCCTCCAATCTTCTCAAAAACGTCGTAGCGTTTACCGAGCATCTGAACAGATAGTTCTTAACCTCGTCCTTGAATAACAACGGCAGGTATTCCTCTCTGTTCTCAATCTTGCTTATATCCATCTTCCGGTTGCACAACCATAAGATTTGCTCAGCCTCTTCATCTGAGATGTGAATTTCTTTCTCTCTGTACTCGTCTACGATTTTCTGCAACTCTTCGCTCATAGGCTTTCTCCTCTCTCCATTCTTCGATGAAGTCCGGCAGATACATTCTCGCTTCATTTACAAAATATCCGACGATCATCACCACTGGTAAAACCAGCCACTCACCGCCGTAGGCTTTATATCCTCTCTCGATGTACGCTGCTTCAACCGATACTTTTGTGAGAACCAGTCCCAGGCTTACCCAAAACCAATACAGTCTCACAAATCTTCTGACTTTCTTTCTAAATCTTCTCATACCGCCTGTTCCTTTCACTTATAGAAGTAGTGCTTGCCGTACTTGAAAAGAAATTCCAAATTCTCGCTGTGCCACTTACTGTCGCTCTTGCTCTCAAAATACAAAGCATCCTGGCTTTCGTTCCAATGATCTACCTGGATCAGCTTCAATGCTTCGTAGCACTCCTCGTCCGGCTCTACTGCGTCGTATCTTCCGTTTGCTACTGGACTGAACTGGTTCTTCTGAAAAATGACTTCCTCGATTGTGTCCGGGAACTCATTGCTCCAAACTCTGTTGAGGACTACCAGCATAACCAGCGCCTTTCCTTTCACGCCTTCGCTCTCAGCTTCGGCCATTGCTATCTTGCATAGCAGGTAAGAATCGTCCTTGTCCCAATCCATGCTTGCAATCAACGGTTCTTCTGTCTCAACTGCCTTTGCTGTCTCCGTTGGCTGTGTTGTCTCTTCGATCTCCGGCATATACGTCGTCTCTGCCACTTCCTCCGTGGCTATGTAGACCGGCCGGCTTTTTTCTTTCTCCTGCCCGAGCGTTTCTGAAATGCCACTTACTGCAAAACAGGCAGCTCCGACCATCGTTGCCATTCTTGCCGCAAACAATATTCTTCGCTTACTTGCTTTCTTCAATTCTGAACTCCTTTCCGGCGTTGCTCCGGCTTACTTGCCGTTCAAATACTTCTCTCCGGCAATTTTCATTTCGCTTATTACCTCTGCCATCTTTTCGAGCTGTCCGATGATTTTTTCCAAGGCTGGTAATTCATCCTTTGTGATTTTTCCATCTGCAGTTATCTCGATCAGACTGTCCCGCATATTCTTCAATGAATCCTCATTGAAGTTCTGCAAAAGCCTTAATGCAATTCCTTCTAAACTTTTCTCTTCGGTTGCCAGTGGTAGGAATCCGTGTACCGGGCATTCTCGCATACAGTACCCAGTAATCAATTCCGGGGCGTTGTAGAGGTCAGCCATAAGCACCACCTTGTCCACTGGGACAACCTTCGTATTGCCAAGCTCGTAATCTGCCAATGTTGAAACCGATATTCCCAACAGTTCTGCAGCTCCTTCGCGGCTCCATAGCCTCTCGTTGTACGTTGCCGCCTTTTTCCTGGCCTGGAAATACATATTTGTGTTCTCGTTTGTAGGGCCTCTTCCCATTTCTTGTTACCTACCCTTCCGCTATAATTTACTTATCAGCTGGAACAGCGACCAGGTTGATTCCTAGCAGGTTATTCACCCCGCTTACGATTGCTTCGTTCATCATCTTGCCGTTAATTACCAGTGACAGCCGATCCCTGGAGACATCCAGCTGCTTCGCCAGCTCATTGACGGTCATGCTCTGTTTTACCAGTTCCACCTTCACTGTCTGACACCATTCATCGGACGGTGTTTCGGTTCTCTCCGGCAGTCCTTCCGTTCCAAGCACTTCGTTGATCTTCTCAGCGATTACCTTGTAACTCGAATTGGAATATCTGCCGTTGACTACCTGGGAAACAGTAGCATTGCTGTAACCGATTTTTTCGGCCAGCTGCTTCAATGTCATATCGTGGTCGATTACTGCTTTTTTAACAGCTTTGCCCCACTGTGATGTTTCCTGCTTCATGCTTGCGTTTCACTCCTTTCTCGCATTTGTGTAAAAACTATTTATCTTTTCTGATTTGCGTGCTATAATGTAAGTAAACCTCTTTACAAACTCGCAAACAGACGCACGAAATACAAGTACAATCTCTCGGCTCGCAACTTTGAGTTGTTTTGTATTTCATATATTTATTATAGCACGTATCTGCGAGTTTGTAAATGTTTTTACTCTTATTTGCGTATTATTTTTACCACGGAGGTTGCCTATGGAAATCATCGAAAGAATCACTGAAACCCTTGAAAAAACGGACAAAAAGGCTACTGATCTGTGCGACCGCCTCGGCATTCGGACATCAACGATGTCTACCTGGAAAACTCGCAATAGCGACCCGCCAGCAAAATACATCAAGCCGATTGCAGACTTCCTGGGCGTGTCAGTTCATTACCTATTGACCGGCGAAGAGGCTCCTGCCCGCAAGCTCACCACTGCAGAAGAGGACGAACTTCTCGAACTATACCGGGCATTGCCACAGAACAAACAATTTGAGTTTATCGGGGAACTCAAGGGATTTCTGAAAGCCTATACAGAGTCTCAGAAATACCTCGACAAAGAAAAAAGATTATCAGTTTAGAATGGTACCGACTTTACGGCCGGTACTGAGGAGATGTGCCTATGAATAACAAATACTTTGAGCTGGCACGCAATGAGGAGAGGTCCGGGAACGATGCCGCTGCATTGCTTCTTTATCTCTCCTCTTTTTGTGACAGTTGCAATCACGGCACCAGGAATCGCTCCTATTGTGTCGTAGCGAAGATCCGGCACCTGCAGCACCGGCTTATGCTCACTGACCTGCAGTTGTTTGGATTGGTTCACTCATACGGTCCACTTACGGACTCTGAGTGCAAGAAACTTTTAGACTGTTCCATACGTGGTACCGGTATCTCCGGTTACGCCTATGGATATTAACAAATTCTCAGAGCGTCTTTCGCATTGTATGCAGGAACACCACTTGAACGGTAACGACCTTGCCGCTCTTTCCGGTGTGACTGCCGCTACAATCTCACGCTACCTCAACGGACTGCGAACACCGACCGTCGATAATGTCATTCTACTAGCCGATGCCCTCGATGTGTCCGTAGATTACCTTCTTGGACTGCATAATGTCCCGGACGATAAAATGCTCGTGTCCTTGTATTCCGTCGCTTCCAGCGACGATAAGCGTGTCCTATGGACGCTCCTGGAAAGATACGGAGGAAACCATGGAACAACTAAACGGCAATGAACCTTTTACCCTGCACGGTTCCGATACTTCTATCATGCTGCAGGATTTTTGGCGTTGGGCGTATTCTGATCTGCTCAACAATACCCACCGTGGAGTGCTTGCTGAATTTCTCGTACACTCTGCCCTAGAAACAAAAGATGTCGCACGTGCCGACTGGCTACCGTTCGACCTTACTTCTCCTTCCGGTCTCCGGATCGAGGTCAAGTCGTCTGCCTATCTGCAGGCGTGGACTGCGGAAGATGTGTTCTCACAGATTAGCTTCGACATTGCAAAGAAATTTGCCTGGGATGGAGCTACCTACGCCTCTATGGCTATGCGTAACAGTGATTTTTATGTGTTCTGCGTCTTTACCGCTCGTACACGTGACGTTTCAATTCTTGATCTCGACTACTGGGACTTTTATGTTCTGCCTACCTCGGTTCTTAACGAGAAGGTGCCGGAGCAGAAAACAATCACGCTCTCTTCCCTCCTCAAACTTGAACCAACAAAAACGGATTTCACCGGTCTGCCTGCGGCTGTGGAATCAGTAAGGTTGTCAAATGAAACTACCTAACGGCTACGGCAGCGTGACAAAACTTTCCGGAAACCGTCGTAAGCCTTACCTGGCCCGTGTTACTCTCGGCTGGATCACGGACGAACAGACCGGAAAGACCGTACAGAACCGTGTTCCTCTTGGAACATTCAAGACTAAGAAGGAAGCTCTGCAGGCACTCGCTGAGTATGGAGCTAATCCTTACGATATACAAAATGCCGCTATGACCCTGGCGGAACTCTACGACAAATGGACTGCAGCTTACTTCCCTACCCTGGAAAGTGAATCATCCTGCCGTACCATCAAGTCAGCGTGGAGTTATTGCCACGCCATTGCCGGGATGCGTGTTAAGGACCTGCGTGCCCGCCACATCAAGGGCATAATGGAAGATGGCTACATCATTCCTTCACGTGGAGCCAATAAGGGTGAAAAGGTGCTTGCGTCTGCAGGCACAAAATCCCGGATCAAGTCTATGTTTAATTTAATGCTGGACTATGCGCTCGAATATGAGCTTGTTGATAAGAACTACGCCCGCACATTTGAACTGTCGGACGACATCATCAAAGAAAAGGAAGAAGCAAAACGTGGCCACATCATCTTCCAGGACTCAGAGATGCAGACGCTTTGGGAAAACGTCGGCAAAATCCGGTTCGTGGACTGGGTTCTCATACAGTGCTACATGGGATGGCGACCGCAGGAACTCGCCATACTGGAACTAGAGGACGTGCATCTTGAAGAACGCTATATTGTCGGTGGTATGAAAACACAGGCTGGGCGACACCGTATGGTGCCTATCCATCCGAAGGTGTTCGACCTGGTTAAGAAGAACTACGACTATGCTCTTGAACTCGGAAGTCGCCGACTCTTCAATGACCCGGACTCTCCGAAGGGTGGTATGACAATCACCTATGACAAATATGCCGGCCGTTTCGATAAAGTGATCGCCGCTCTCAAACTCAGAGACGATCATCGACCGCACGACCCTCGAATGACATTCATCACCATGGCAAAGAAGGCTGAGGTTGACGAATACACCATCAAAAAACTTGTCGGTCACAGAATCACCGACATAACAGAGGCGGCTTATACAGACCGTGACTTAGAATGGCTCAGAGCTGAACTGGAAAAGATACCGTAACCCTCGTGGTTGCGGTATTTCTGCATTCTGCAGGCAACCGAAAAAGTGTTGCCTTCTCCGTGTTTCCTACCTGTTACCTACCGGTTTCCTACTTTCCCATTTTCACCACTTTTTACATCATCTCACACCCAATTTCATTTTTCCACTTCCGGGTACCAAAAAAGTACCGCAATCGCTGTGATTACGGTACTTCCTGGGTTTAACGTCTTTTCAATTTGTAAAGTCTATTTAGAACTTACCAGCCTCGGCTGCTTCCTCGATGGAAACAGCTACAGCAACAGTAGCGCCTACCATAGGGTTATTACCCATTCCGATTAATCCCATCATTTCAACATGAGCTGGAACTGATGAAGAACCTGCGAACTGAGCATCTGAGTGCATACGTCCCATAGTATCTGTCATACCATAAGAAGCAGGACCTGCTGCCATGTTATCTGGATGAAGTGTACGACCTGTACCACCGCCTGAAGCAACTGAGAAATACTTCTTGCCTGCTTCAAGTCTTTCCTTCTTATATGTACCTGCAACTGGATGCTGGAATCTTGTAGGGTTTGTTGAGTTACCTGTGATAGAGATATCAACGTTCTCCTTCCACATGATTGCAACACCTTCTGTTACATCATTAGCGCCGTAGCAGTTAACCTTAGAACGAAGACCATCTGAGTATGCTGTTCTAGAGATTTCTTTTACTTCGCCTGTTGAATAATCCATCTCTGTCTCAACGAATGTGAATCCGTTAATTCTTGAGATAATCTTAGCAGCATCCTTACCAAGACCGTTAAGGATAACTCTAAGAGGTTTCTGTCTAACCTTGTTAGCCTTCTCTGCAATACCGATAGCACCTTCAGCAGCAGCGAATGATTCATGACCTGCAAGGAATGCAAAACATTCTGTCTCTTCTTCAAGTAACATCTTTCCTAAGTTACCATGTCCAAGACCAACCTTTCTCTGGTCAGCAACTGAACCTGGAATACAGAATGCCTGAAGACCTTCACCAATAGCTGCAGCAGCTTCTGAAGCCTTTCTTGCACCCTTCTTGATAGCGATTGCTGCACCTACTGTATAAGCCCAGCATGCATTTTCAAAACAAATTGGCTGGATACCCTTAACCATAGCATATACATCTAATCCGGCATCCTTAGTAATCTTTTCAGCTTCTTCAATACTAGCTATACCATAGCTGTTAAGAACTGAAGTAATCTTATCTATTCTTCTCTCATATGATTCAAATAAAGCCATTCTAATTGTCCTCCTTACTTAACTTCTTCATCTGTTCTTGGGTCAATAATCTTAACAGCATCTGCAACTCTTCCGTACTGTCCGCAAGCCTTCTCATATGCTGTTGTAGGGTCATCACCCTTCTTAATGAAGTCTGTCATCTTACCAAGGCTGACAAACTTGTAACCGATAATCTGGTTGTCCTTATCAAGGGCAATACCTGTTACATAACCTTCAGCCATCTCAAGGTAACGAGGACCTTTCTTTAATGTACCATACATAGTACCAACCTGAGAACGAAGTCCCTTACCAAGATCTTCAAGACCAGCACCAACTGCAAGTCCACCCTCAGAGAATGCGCTCTGAGTTCTTCCGTAAACGATCTGTAAGAATAACTCTCTCATAGCTGTGTTAATTGCATCACAGACAAGGTCAGTGTTAAGAGCTTCCATAACTGTAAGTCCTGGTAAAATCTCTGCTGCCATAGCTGCTGAATGTGTCATACCTGAACATCCGATAGTCTCAACTAAAGCTTCCTGAATGATACCTTCCTTAACATTAAGAGTAAGCTTACATGCACCCTGCTGAGGAGCACACCAGCCTACACCATGTGTAAAACCTGAAATATCTTCAACCTTCTTATTCTGTACCCATTTACCTTCTGTTGGCACTGGAGCTGCTCCATGATGAACGCCCTGTGCTACTGGACACATATTCTCTACTTCCTGTGTGTAAATCATCTTATTACTCCTTTCGTAATTCATAGTGTTTACTATAAATGAAACGACGGCAAGAAGCCGTCGTCCAAGCCTTGACTATTTTCTCACAAACTTTTGCATTAGTCAATGTGAGACACAACATTTTTACATTAATAAAACGAAAAATTCACATAATTATCTCTTAGTTACTATTTCACCCTGTTTCTTGTATATAGAACCTGCTGGAATAAAGCCTCTTACACTTGAAAGAGGATAGATATTGCTCTCTCTTCCAACAATTGTTCCAGGATTAAGCACACTTCCGCAGCCAACCTCAACATTATCCCCAAGGAAAGCACCAATCTTTTTGATACCTGTATCAATATTGCCATCTGGCCCTTTAATAGTTATAAGCTTCTTGTCAGACTTAACATTAGAGGTTATTGAGCCAGCTCCCATATGAGCCTTGAAACCAAGAATTGAATCACCAACATAATTATAATGTGGGACCTGAACCTTATTAAAAAGGATAACATTCTTAAGCTCAGTTGAATTACCGACAACAGCACCCTCGCCTACAATAGCTTTTCCACGAATGAATGCACAGTGTCTTACCTCTGCATCTTTACCGATAATTGCTGGTCCTGCAATATAAGCTGATGGAAATACATTTGCAGTTCTGTGAACCCATATATTCTCTCCACGCTTCTCATATTCATCTTCTGGCAGTGCATTGCCAAGTTCTACAATAAAATCACCAATCTTTGCAAGTACTTCCCATGGATATGTACAGTCTTCAAATACCTTTGCTGCAATAGTCTCATTAAGGTCATACAGATTACTTATCTTTAATGCATCATTATTCATATCAAATATCCTCTTTATATCAATTATTCAACAGTAACAGATTTTGCAAGGTTTCTTGGCTTATCTACATCGTTGCCCTTAAGAACTGCTGTATAGTAGGCAATAAGCTGTAATGGGACTGCTGCAACCATAGGCATAAGAAGTTGGTCTGCCTGTGGAAGCTTAATAACAATATCTGCCACTCCATCCTCAATATCAAGCTCTGGTTCTGCAATAAGCACTACAAATGCTCCTCTTGACTTAACTTCCTTAATATTACTTATAGTCTTTTCCTCAAGATTCTTCTGTGTTGCTATTGCAATTACAGGCATCTGTTCTGTAATAAGGGAGATAGTTCCATGCTTAAGCTCTCCTGCTGCATATGATTCAGAATGAATATAAGATATCTCCTTTAACTTAAGAGAGCCTTCCATACTGAGTGCATAATCAAGGCCTCGTCCTATATAAAGAAGACTGTCTGCATTAATAAGCTTAGAAGCTGCAAACTGACACTTACTCTCAAGTGCAATGGCTTCTTCAATAACCTCAGGTATTTCTTCAAGCATCTTAGTGTATCTGCTGCATTCTGCCTCATCCATCTTTCCATTAGCATAAGCTAATTCAAATGCAATTAAATACATAATAGATACCTGAACCATATATGCCTTGGTTGAAGCAACTGAAATCTCAGGACCTGCATGTGTATATACAACCATATCTGCTTCTCTAGCAATTGAAGAACCCTTAACATTAACGATTGCCATAGTATCAGCGCCTGCCTGTTTTGCAAGTTCAAGTGCAGCCTTAGTATCAGCAGTCTCACCTGACTGTGATATAACAATCATAAGGTCACCTTCATTAATAAGAGGATCTCTGTATCTGAACTCTGATGCAATATCAACAGTTACAGATACTCTTGCTATCTTCTCTATTATATATTTACCAACCATTCCGGCATGCATTGCTGTACCACACGCAACAATATATATATTCTTGTAGCTTTTTAACTTGTCAGGATTGAATCCTTCGGCACTGAAATCAGGCATATCATCTGTAATTCTTGGCATGATGGTTCTCTTTACAGAATCTGGCTGCTCATGGATTTCCTTAAGCATAAAATGAGCATAACCGCCCTTTTCTGCAGCATCAACATCCCAGTCAGCTGTATTTAATTCCTTATGTATCTCATTGCCATGAACATCATATATCTTAACTGAATCCTTCTTAATAACTGCAATCTCATTCTGGTCAAGAAGATAATAATCTCTTGTGTAATGAATAATAGCCGGTACATCAGATGCTATGAAATTCTCATGTTCTCCAACACCAACAATAAGAGGACTGTCCTTTCTTACTGCAAATATTTCATCAGGGAAATCCCTGAACATAATTCCAAGTGCGTATGAACCCTTAATCTCTGATAACACCTTTGCAATAGTCTTCATCGGATCGCCATCATAGTAGTAATCAAGCAACTTTGCCGCAACCTCAGTATCTGTTTCACTTGCAAAGCTATATCCCTCTCCAATAAGAAAATCCTTAAGCTTCTTGTAATTCTCAATAATACCATTATGTACAATAGTAACTCTCTTATTACCATGTGGATGTGAATTGATATCTGATGGTTCCCCATGTGTAGCCCATCTTGTATGGCCAATTCCAACATGTCCTTGTGGTTTTCCTTCTTCATCCATCTTCTCAACAAGGTTGGCAAGTCTTCCTTTACATTTCTTAACCTTGATATTACCATGATCAAATACTGCAATACCTGCTGAATCATATCCTCTGTATTCAAGCTTAGATAATGCATCTACAAGTACATCTGCGCTTTCTCTGTCTCCTACATATCCTGCAATTCCGCACATATATTTAATTCCTTTCACTCATTTACTTATAATTCTTAGCCGTATCATTAAAAAGTCCTACAAGACCAGCCTGATTCCTTAATGCCATAACAGCCCTTGTTCTTCTTGAAACAAAACCATCAAGCTTCTCCATATACTCATCTGCCGTAATGGTTCCCTCAGCCACACCTGTAAGTCCTTTTTCCCAGCTTGCCGTAAGCTCTGGATTAAGCAGATGCCTGATAGAATTGTCTACAACATCATATATTATCTCGCCTAAAAATGTAGGTGTAATAATCTGTGTCTTAGAATTAATAGAAATATACTTAATAGTATTAAGTTTTTTAAGAATCTCAGCTCTTGTAGCACTTGTTCCTATTCCACTACCCTTAATCTGTGCCCGCAGTTCCTCATCTTCAATAAGCTGTCCTGCATTCTCCATTGCAAGAATAATAGAACCTGAATTATATCTCTTTGGAGGTGAAGTTTCACCTTCTTTGATATTAAACCCATTAAATGTGATTGTAGAACCTTTTCTGTATTTTTTCAATACCTCAAATAAAGCCGCATCACATTTATTATCATCCTTATTATCGACGCTATCATCATCCCTTACTTTTGCATCATTTCTCGCCTTTGCAAATGAGTTCTTAGCTACGCTAAGATACCCTTCATCTACAAGCACTTTAAATGAAGCATACAGTTTTTCATTCTTCACATCACTGGCAATACTTACCTTCTGATAAATAGCTGGTGGATAGAATATGCTTAAGAATCTTCTTACAATTATCTCATAAGTTCTCGCTGCTGTGACTGACAAAGTCTTAAGATTATTAAAGCCCTGTCCTGTCGGAATAATCGCATAATGGTCTGTGATTGCTTTATCGTTGCAATATCTTGTCTTTTCAATCCCCTTCTGCATATTATTCTGCAATATATGCTCTGCAATCTCCTTCACAGGAGCAAAATTCCTAAGTCCGCCTATATTCTTATGTATCTCCTTACTTACCGCAGTTGATAACACTCTCGCGTCAGTTCTTGGATAAGTAACCAGTTTCTTTTCATACAACTCCTGAATAATATTAAGAGTCTCATCAGGGCTTATCTTAAACAGCTTGCTGCATTCATTCTGAATCTCGGCAAGGTTGTACAGAAGTGGTGGATTCTTGGTTTCTTTTTTTCTCTCAATAGAATCAACTACTCCCTGTGCTGGCAGCGGGTCAGATAAGAAATTAACCAGCTCCTCTGCCTTCTCCCTGTCCTTAAAACCATTATCCTTATATAAATATGGCGTACCAGCATACATACTCTTATCACTTACACGCCATTCTGCATCAAATGTTGAATTTTCAGCCTGTGCCTGTCCAATAACTCTGTAGAAAGGTGTCTTTACAAAGCTTCTTATCTCCCGTTCTCTTCTTACTACCATTCCAAGAACACATGTCATAACCCTTCCGACAGATACAACTGCCCTGTCAAGGTGCAGATAATTGGCAATATTTCGTCCATATTTCAATGTAAGAACTCTTGAGAAATTAATTCCCATAAGATAATCTTCCTTCGCACGAAGATACGCTGAATCACTCAGATTATCATATTCAGATATATCCTTTGCAGTATTAATCCCTTTAAGAATCTCTTCCTCGGTCTGCGAATCAATCCACACGCGGCGTTCTTTTTTGCCTTTAACGCCTGCTTCCTGCCTCACAAGCCTGTATATATATTCTCCCTCGCGTCCCGAATCGGTACATACATATATATATTCAACATCATCCCTTGTAAGAATGTCTTTAACTATATTAAACTGTTTTGCAACTGCAGGTATAACCTCATACTTGAATTCCTTCGGTATGAATGGTAGCGTATCAAAGCTCCATCTCTTAAGATTAGGGTCATAAGCATCCGGATAGCTCATAGTTACCAGATGTCCGACACACCATGTCACAATATGGTCTCCACCCTCAAGATATCCGTCTTTTCTTGTGAAGTTCACGTGCAATGCCTTTGCAAATTCCTGCGCTACACTTGGTTTTTCCGCGATATATACGGATTTTCCCATTATATCCCTCATTTCTGTGTCTATTACACAATTATTATTCTCCTGAAGCATCAAGAGTTCCCATATAAGCCGGTATATATTCTTTCATAAAATAATCTGCTTCCGGAATATTCATATCAACAATAGCCTGATGTATTGTCTTTTCTGCATCAGCAAAATCCATGTTGCCAGACTTCTTTTCCTCAAGACATTTGATATAAGCTGACATCTTATCGGCAGCCTTGACATACTTCCAAAGTGCTTCTTCCTCTTCTGTCTCAGATAACACACCTCTGTAACGTTCTCTTATATCTGTTCCAAGACCTGACAGCATCTGATCCTCTGCAACATGCTCCACTTCCTTATATGCATTCCTTATAACCGGATTATAATACTTTACCGGAGTTGGCAAATCACCTGTAATTATCTCTGTCACATCATGATACATGCCTAGAATTGCAAGTCTTTCAGCATTAATATCCCCACCATATATCTCGTTGTTAATAATTCCTAATGCATGTGCTATGAATGCTACATCAAGACTATGCTCACACAGATTCTCATGACGTGTGTTCTGCATAAGTCCCCATCTGTTAATATATTTCATTCTCGACAGCATAGCGTAAAAATATTTTTCCTTCATTGTAAATATCCCCTCTTTACACTGTAAGTTGTTTCATAATTTTATATCATAACAGACTTTTAAGCAAGTAAAAAGAGATGCCATCTCTGACATCTCTTTTATGGTATGTGTGTATATTAGAATTTAATTATTCTGCATCCTTAGGAGTGATATACCCCTGTGCCTTAAGAAGCTCTGCGATAAGAACAGCTCCACCTGCAGCACCTCTTAATGTGTTGTGTGAAAGACCAACGAACTTGTAATCGAATACACTGTCTTCTCTTAAACGTCCAAGTGAAACACCCATTCCGTTCTCATAGTTAACATCAAGCTTAACCTGTGGGCGGTCATCTTCTTCAAGATACTGGATGAACTGCTTTGGAGCACTTGGAAGATTAAGTTCCTGTGGAACTCCCTTGAAGCTTCTCCACTTTTCAATAATCTGTTCCTTAGTTGGCTTCTTCTCAAAGTTAACAAATACAGCTGCTGTATGTCCATCAAGAACTGGAACTCTGATACACTGACATGTGATAACCGGATCACTTGCAGGAACAATCTTTCCATCCTCAATCTTACCCCATAATCTTAAAGGCTCTTTCTCAGACTTTTCTTCCTCACCACCAATATAAGGGATGATATTCTCAACCATCTCTGGCCACTGTTCAAATGTCTTACCAGCACCTGAGATTGCCTGATATGTTGTTGCAACAACAAGCTTTGGTCCAAATTCCTTTAATGCATTAAGAGCAGGTGTGTAGCTCTGGATTGAGCAGTTAGGCTTAACACAGATAAATCCTCTCTTAGTACCAAGTCTCTCTCTCTGATACTTAATAACTTCAAGATGCTCTGGGTTGATTTCTGGAACAACCATAGGAACATCTGGTGTCCAACGGTTAGCACTGTTATTAGAAACAACTGGAACTTCTGCCTTAGCATATCTTTCCTCTATAGCCTTAATCTGGTCCTTAGGCATATTAACTGCACAGAATACAAAATCCACCTTAGAAACAATTTCATCAAAATCCTTATCCATATCATATACAGTCATCTTCTTAACGAACTCTGGCATTGGTGTCTGCATCTTCCATCGTCCATCAACTGCCTCTTCATAAAGCTTTCCTGCTGAACGTCCTGAAGCTGCTACTAAAACAACTTCAAACCAAGGATGATTCTCCAGTAATGTTATAAATCTCTGTCCTACCATACCTGTACCGCCAAGGATACCAACTCTTAACTTATCGCTCATTTTTAACTCCTTCAATATATAAAATCTCAAAGACACTTCCCTCTGTTCTGTCTTTCTGCGACGGACATTTGTTTTTGTGTCTAAGAAAATATATCACAGCCTATAGGATAATGCAAGAGATTTTTGAGTTTTTTAGCATTATTTCTTTTTCTTAGCTGAAAATACTATTACACCCACACATATTATTACACATGCTGCAAGTACAATCACGTATACCATTACATGACTGCTGTCACCTGTTTTGGTTGAGTTGTCAGATACTTCTCCACTTGCTGCAGTTGAAGTCTTTTCTGTCTTGGCTGTTGTTATCTCCTGCTCTGTACCCTTAGTTGCTGATTCCTCCTGACCAACTGTAGTTGTCTGCTGTGCTGCTGTTGTTGTCTCCTGTGCTGCTGCTGTTGTCTCCTGTGCTGCTGTTGTTGTCTCCTGCTGAGAACCAAGTGGTGCTACAGAAATATAAAAGAGATTAGTAGTATCACCCTTAGTTATTGTATGTGTTCCCTTTGCAACTTTAACTTTAACAATACCATTAGTTGCTGCAGTCTTTACTCCGTCAATTTTAATCTTTTTAGCAAAATTACTATTGAATACAAGTGTAAGTTCTGAATCTGTATCACATGTAAATGATATGCTTGTTGCAGTTTCAATCTTAAGACACTTTGTAAGTGTCATACCGTTGTATATAACACTTCCCTTGCTTTCTGAATAATTACCCGAAATAGTAAAGTAAGCGTTCTGTTCTGTAATATCAGTTGTAAAATTCATTACATGTGCAGCACTTGATACCGGTTCGTCTGACTTAGTTGTCTCCTGCGCTGTTGTTGTCTCCTGCGCTGTTGTTGTCTCTGATGTATTTTCTGAACTGCTCTCTGTTTCTTTATCATTATCTGATGATTTACCAGTTACATATACAATCTGGTTAGCAACATTGAACTTTGCACCCATAGATGAATAACTTCCTGTTGTCTCATAGAGACCATTCATATTGATTGTTCCATCTGCATTTCTTAAGAGCTCATCAATATTATCTGTATATTTAATTGTATTATTAATATTCTTAAATGTTCCAGATGCACTTGAAGGGTTATTCACCACTGTTCCTGACTTATATCCTGCACTTGTATTAAGAATCTGTGTAAATGAATCGCCTGAAAGCTGATAGTACTTCTTAGAATTATAATATATAGAATTCTTCACATTACCCATAAACTTATCTGAATCAACTGCATTTACTGATATAAGGCCTGAATATTCGGCCCCTGAACCAGCTCTGTAGCATACGAAATTGCCCTTTTTGGCATTCTTTCCATTACCCCATGCTGTAAGATTAGTAAGTGTAAGTGCTGATGGATTATTGTTATCTGTAAATCCTGTTGCTCCATTATCAAATGACAGACAATTAAGTACATTATGTGGTGTACCTACACCTGAACCGCCAAGCTTGAAACCATTCATATCACCATTAGCATAATGCGTGCCGTTAGTTAATGTTCCATTGGCAAATGCTACACAGTTTCTAATTGTTACGACACCTATTGGTCCTGTAGCTGTCTTGGCATATAAATCCCATCCATCATCAGAATTGCAGTATGATATACATCCATCAAACACATTTCCCTCGCCACATGTAAGCTTTGCTGCAAATCCATCTGCATTCTCTCCTGTACCTCCCTGCTCAGGAAAATCACAGTTATTAAATGCTGTACAATTAATAATAAGATTGTTAGATGGCCATAAATCTTTAGTTGCAGCAGTTGTATCATACCTTGAAAGCTGAAGACCTGTATCTCTGTTTGCTTCAAATACACATCTTTCAAAAATGTTATTATTACCAGCAAGCAATACTCCGTTATCACCAGCTCCATAGAAATTAATACCGCCAAAATACCAGTAATCACCATCAAGTATAAAACCTCTGTTCTGACTATTAAATACCTGTGCAGAGAAATCAAACTTAACATCATGATTATCTTCTGCTTTAACAATTATGTATGAACCATCCTGTCCATTAATTGTGTTATTAACAATAACACTTGTAGAAAACTTGTATGTTCCACCTTTGATTATGATTACATCTCCAGCTTTAGCTGATTGTAATGCACTAATAATCTCATCTGAAGATGATACATACTTTGCATTCTTAAAATCTGCATCCTTCTTAAGGCTTATATCTGTATAAGTTCCTGTGTAAGAAAGACTTGTTTTGTCATAAGATTTTCCTGTTGCAGCATTAACATTATCAGTTGCTGAAAACAGAACTGCTGGTACGACAACGCTCACAATCATTACAAATGCAAGAATCAGCGCCCATTTGCTTTTCATGTCTTTAAATCTTTTCATTGTATTTTTCCTCCTGATACATTTCTTTGTGCAATATATTTTAAATTGCACAAACTTTGTATTAAATTTTATCACATTTTGACATTTCAATAAACTTATATTACATAGTACTTTGGTACCATGTATATTAATAATTTATACAAAACGCAAAAACACCATGATACATTTACAATTGGATAAACGTATCATGGTATCTATTATGTATCCGGATATTCAAATATATATTTCTCATACCCATTAATTATTCTGGTATTCTCGTTATACTGATATTCCTGCTTGAACTTAACCTGATATGTCTTATGGATATGTCCATGAATAAAATACTTAGGCTTGTATTTTTCAAGAAGATAATTAAAGCCTTCAAAACCCTTATGCGGTTCATCTGGTCCATCACTTATGCCCGCTGCCGGTGAATGTGTAAGCAGTATATCAAAGCCCCTGTTCTTCTTTATTGAAAGCCACATTTTATTAATTCTGTGGTTCATCTCTTTCTGTGTATACTGGTTTTTCCCCTTCTTATAGCGTATAGAACCACCAAGTCCCATAATACGGACACCTTTATACACATATATCTTATTCTCTATATCAATGCATCCATCTGGTGGCTGTATATCATAACAGTCATCATGATTGCCATGCACATAAAGAATAGGTACTTTCGAAAATGATGCAAGAAACGACAGATACTGGGGCTTTAAATCCCCTGCTGAAAGTATAAGATCTATACCTTCCAATTTTTCCTTTTCGAAATAATCCCATAAGTACTTTGATTCAACATCCGCTAACACAAGTATTTTCATTAATAATTCCCCAGCCACCACTGCAGGCAGCATGCTTTCTATTCTTCTTCTTTGACAACACCCTGAAGTGCCATTTTTAATTTTGCATTATCTGTAAGTTCATCATACTGAGGCAGTCTGCCAACCACATTATCAAGCAGCCAGTCCATAGTAATTATATGTTCAGGATCAATAAGCTTCCCTTCTTCAACCTTTATATTACCATGCTGATCTTTTAATTCACCCTCAAACACTCTGAACCTTGCTTCCTTAAGTTCTTTCTCAAAGAGCTTTACAAGTCTCTTAGTTGCTGATGGCAGACTCTCTGAATATATAAGATCAACAACTCCTGCCGACATTCCCCACCAGTAATTAAGTGCTTTTACATTATCGCCGTCCTCATCCTTGCTCCATGAACCACTCATAATGCTCTGGATAAGCTTCTCATAAAAAACACCCCAGTGCCATACAGGCATAGCCAGATGCTTATCTGAATTACTTGCTTTATACAACCCAAACTTTCTCTTACTCTTGCCCGGAGTTATCATATCCTGATTAGAAATGATGCTTATATTCTTCTTAGCAAGATTTCCCTCAGAATCATTATCCTTAATACTGTTCCATTCAAGGTAAACCTTGGCTCTTGGATTAACAAACTTTACTCCCAATGCAAATGCATTAATATTCGCACATGCCCCATAAACCGGATTATCAGCTATATAACCAACATTATCGTCATCAGCCAGTGAACCGGCAATAATTCCCGTTATAAACTTTGCTTCAAACATTCTAGCATAATATGATCTGATATATTTATGTGAAATGTTAAGAGAACAGTCAAGAATCTTTACTGACGGATGTGCAATTGCGGCTTTAAGTCCAGCCATATTCATCGCCGAAGATGTCACGAATATAAGGTCACAGCCTTTCTCTATAAGTCTGTTGATTGCCGCCTCATCACTCTGCTCCGGTATCACATTCTCCTCAACATATGTCTCTATCTGGTCACCAAATGTATCATCAATATACTGTCTTCCAAGCTCATGTGCATAACACCACTCTGAATCCTGCGGTGTCTTTTCATACACAAATCCAACCTTAAGCTTCTTAACTCCTCCACCCATTGGAAGCAGATAGCTTAATATATTCTTCTTAGGTGCTGCTGCCGGCGTCATCTTAAGTTCCACTTCGCTGTTGTCATCAAGAAGCTCGAATTCAGCCCATGTCTTGGCGACATTCTTTGCCATCTCAGACTTAGTCATCTTCTTAACAGCATCATATCCGTGAATATGAATGAAGCGTAAAAATGAATCTCCTGTTGGGAAATCAAACTTATCCCCGCCTCTTGATTCATAAGCAAGCCTGAAATTAAGATAGCACGAAACAAGGTCTTTCTTATCATCCTCATCCATTGGTTCTCCTGGTGTAATTCCAACCAGTTCCATAAGAGTTGTAAAACTGCCCTCTTTGCTGAAATATATATCGTTTAACTTGGTAGATTTATAAAAATCCATGAATTCATAATATATCTTAACATCAGAATCATCACTGTATTTAGGTATCTTTCTTATAACCTGTGCACTTACTGTCACCGCCTTAAAATATTTAAGTACACTGACTCTTTTATTACCTTCAAGCACATAGAACTTATTCATGTACTCATATACTTTAATATCGTCTCTTATTCCTTCATTCACCTGACTGTCGCTAAGCGAAGCCCACTTTGCTGAAAATTCTGTTCCCCAGTCAAGTATAGGCATGAAGTTGTCTGCAAATGCAGTAGTTCTACCTGCTGTACATGTTCCAACCACAAGTCTTAACGGAATCTGGTCACTTCCAAGACTGACTTCTCTGTCAATACTGTTTTCATCAATAATATCCTCCAAAACCGGAAGATATGGGTACGTACCCTTATTTACACACGCATGATATTCTTTTTTACCAATCTTTACTGCACTAAGATAATCCTGTACTGACATATCTTCTACCTTTCCTTTCTGTCTGCATTCTACCGTTTAATGTTCCTGTATGTAACATTTGCAAACCGCCATATCTTATTTTTATTTCTACTTATATATATAAAACTATCACATTTTCGCCAAAAAATACACCTTAAAATTGACTTTTGTTAATTATGCTAGTATCTTATTCGATAGGCTTGAAATTTTTCTATATTTCGGGTCTGGATAAAATGCATGCAGATACGCATTTAAAGAAATGGAGTATACATATGAATATTGAATTTTCTAAGAGAGCTGACCGCTTTGGCAGCAACATTTTTAATATACTTAATCAGAAAAAGAATGACAGACTTGCACAGGGAAAGCCGGTATATAACTTTACTGTAGGAACTCCTGATTTCAAGCCTGATGAATCTGTTATGAAGGTTGTTTCAGAGGCAGCACTTGACCCTGAGAATTACAAGTACTCACTTGGTGATACTGATGAATTGCTTGACGCTGTATGCAAATGGTACAAACGCCGTTACAACACCGTTATCACACCTGATGAAGTCACCTCTGTATTCGGAACTCAGGAAGGTATGGCTCATATTGCCCTTGCTTTATGCAATCCGGGAGATTTATGCTTAGTTCCTAATCCGGGATATCCTATATTTGAGATTGGACCATTCCTGTGCGATGCACAGATTGCTTATTACAATCTTCTTCCAGAGAATGATTATCTTATAGATTTTGATTCTATTGATGAAGACACTGCAAAAAGAGCCAAAATGATGGTTGTATCTTATCCATTGAACCCTGTATGTGCTACTGCACCTGATGAATTCTATGATAAGCTCATCGCATTTGCTAAGAAATATAACATCATTATTATTCACGACAACGCATATTCTGAGATTATATATGACGGACAAATTGGCGGCTCTTTCTTAAGCCACGAAGGTGCTATGGAAGTCGGAGTTGAATTCAACTCTCTTTCTAAGACTTATAATCTTACCGGCCTGCGCCTTTCATTCCTTATCGGAAACCGTGAAATCGTAAGCAAATTCAAAACTGTCCGCTCACAATTCGACTATGGAACAAGTTTTATATATCAGAAAGCTGCTGTTGCTGCACTTAACGGTCCGCAAGGATATGTCGCTGACAACCGTGCCGAATATGAGTTAAGAAGAAATGCTCTCGTAGCTGGAATTAAGAAGCTTGGACTTAAACCTGCTGATGTTAAAGGCACAATGTTTGTATGGGCTGCCATTCCTGAGGGTTATACCAGTTCAGCTGATTATGTTATGGAACTTCTTAATAAGACTGGTGTTTTATGTACACCAGGAAGCAGCTTCGGAAGCCTTGGCGAAGGTCATGTAAGATTTGCTCTTGTACTTCCGCATGAAGAAATTGAGAATATTTTTTCTAATCTGTAATTCACTAAAAAACATAATATACGTACAAAACCCCGTATACTGCAAAACAGAATACGGGGTTTATATGTATATTTGCTATTAACAATCACTGGTGATTAGCCACGGATCTTCTTAACAAGAGCAACAGCCTCTGCTGTCATATCCTTAATCTTGTCAAATTCTCCTGCCTTAATCATATCACCCTTAACCATCCATGATCCACCACAGCAGAAGATCTTATCGCATGATAAGAATTCCTCAAGGTTAGCTGTGTTGATACCACCTGTAGGCATGATTCTTACATTAGTGTAAGCTGCGCACATAGCCTTGATCATCTTAATTCCACCTGCAGCTGTAGCTGGGAAGAATTTAACTCTTGTAAGGCCTCTCTTAACAGCCTGAGCAAGCTCTGAAGGTGTAACGATACCTGGCATAACAGGAATGTTCTTAGAAATACAGTAATCAACGATTTCTGGATCAAATCCTGGGCTTACGATAACTGAAGCACCAGCTGCTACAGCTCTGTCAACCTGCTCTGTTGTAAGTACTGTACCTGCTGCAAGTACCATATCTGGATATGCTTCATGCATAAGACGGATAGATTCCTCAGCTGCTGCTGTACGGAATGTAACCTCTGCACAAGGAAGACCACCCTCAACTAAAGCCTTAGCTAATGGAAGTGCATCTTTAGCATCATTCAATACTACTACTGGAATTACTCCAAGTTCTTCAAATTTGTCTGCAATATTGCTCATAATTATATAGACTCCTTTCATATTTTCCCAATCTCTGGGATAATTTTGTCCGCAAATATTCTATCACACTCTCAGCGCCATTACAAGCATTATAAATGTTGTTATTCCCTCAGCGACAGCATACGCAAGCCATACACCTGTCATTCCAAAAAGTGCTGACATCACAAAAACCGCGCCTAAAATCAGCACAAACCCTCTTGCCACAGAAACAACTGCCGCTTTAAACGCATCCTCTGTTGCACTGAATGCACCGCCACCTACAATATTAATTCCCGCAAAGAATATTCCAATAAAATATAACTTAACGCCTTCTGTTGCGTAAAGCCTTAACATTTCTGAACCTTCACTGTTAAACACTGCGACAAACTGTTCTGCAAATATAAACAATATACTATACATAACCGCTGCAAGTACAAATGCTGTTGTATATCCCATTCGTTTTAACTGTGTACATCCATCCTTGTCTCCCCTGCCGAAACAACTGCTTATAAGTGGCTGACTTCCCTGTGCAACACCATTAAATACCGCAGTTGTGACAATTGCAATATTAGCCACAACTCCGTATGCAGCTACTCCGACATTACCAGTCAGCTTAAGTATTACGAAATTAAAAGCAAGTGTAATGACCGCTGACGACATCTCTCCTACAAATGCCGATACACCAAGCTGGCTTCCTGCCACAAGTTTTCTTACTGAAGGCTTACACACAACAAGCCTGACACTGCTTTTCTTAGAGAAGAAATGTATGCTGCATATTCCCATACCGATAATCGGCGACAAAGCTGTTGCCAGTGCTGCACCTTCCATTCCCAGATTCATCGGAAACATGAGAATATAGTCAAAAACTATATTAAACAGGCTGCTGAAAAGTGTTGCACTCATAGCAATTCCCGGGGCTCCGTCATTTCTTACAAATGCATTAGTCACGTAATTACACATAAACATCGGTGCAAAACACATGAATATCTTAGTGTAATTATTCCCAACTGCTACAATATGTTCATCAGCTCCCAGAACACGCATGATATCTGACGAAAAGAATATTCCGGCAAAAACGAATATCATACTTGACATTATGCACCATATTATTGCATTCCAGAAATAATCATCTGCATCTGCATCTTTTTTAATCTTACTAATTGCATACCTTATAGCTGAACCAACACCAATCATCTCACCAATTGAGAATATTATACTATATAATGGCATAACAAGATTTAATGCTGTAAGTCCGTCTGCTCCCTTTGCTATAGATATAAAATACGAGTCAGCAAGAACGTAGCATGAAAACCCTATCATTCCGAGAATATTCTGTGATACATATTTAGAAAAATTCTTTCTGTTTTCTTCCTTGCTCATCGAAATCTCCTTAATTAAATAATATAAGTTACAAAAACGGCTCCCGTTGGGAGCCGCATTTTACACACTATCATATCTCTTAACGCAAAGCAATTACATGCCCATAATTATTTACTTAGTTCCGAAGATTCGGTCTCCGGCATCCCCAAGTCCTGGGCAAATATAAGCATCTGCGTTAAGCTCTCTGTCAAGATGTCCAATGTATATCTGAACATCTGGATGCGCCTTATGAAGCTTTTCAACTCCCTCTGGGGCAGCTATGATACACATGAACTTAATCTGCTTTCCGCCAACCTTCTTTATCTGGTCAATTGCATCAACTGCCGAACCACCTGTTGCAAGCATCGGATCTGTTACAACAATAGTTCTTTCCTCAATTGGATGTGGAAGCTTGCAGTAATATGGTACCGGCTCATGTGTCTCTTCATTACGATACATTCCAATATGTCCAACCTTAGCAGTTGGTACAAGTGAAAGTACACCAGGAACCATTCCAAGACCTGCCCTTAAAATAGGAACAATTGCAAGCTTACGGCCTGAAATCATAGGTGTCATACAAGTTTCAATAGGTGTCTCAATCTCAACATCTTCTGTCGGAAGGTCTGATAAAGCCTCAAAGCCTTCAAGCATAGCTATTTCTTCAACGAGCTTTCTGAATTCATTAGTTCCTGTTTTCTTATCTCTAAGAATTGAAATCTTATGCTGGATAAGTGGATGTGTAAATATTGTTATATTCTTCTCATTCTCAAAATCCATCATTATTAAATACCTCCAAATTTTATTATTATTTACTTATTATCCTCTGATTCTTCTTTTTCAGAGTCTGTGTTCATAACATAAACTCCACGGCTGCTGTCACCTGCTGGATTCTTACCGAATTCATAATCATTACCAGGTAATATAGCATTAAGAAGAATACCTGCTATAGCAGCGATTGCAAGTGCTGTAAGTGTTATAGATGTTCCACCGATTGTAAATGTAAGTCCACCACCGAAGCCTAAACCACATACAAATATAACACCTGCAATAATAAGGTTTCTTGACTTAGTAAGGTCAACCTTGTTCTCAACAACATTTCTTACACCGATAGCTGAAATCATACCATAAAGCATGAATGATACACCACCGATAATTGCTGTTGGCATGGTTGATATAACTGATGAAAACTTAGGTATGAATGAAAGTATAATTGCAAATACTGCTGCAATTCTGATTACTCTTGGGTCATATACCTTAGAAAGTTCAAGAACTCCTGTGTTCTCACCATATGTAGTATTAGCCGGACCTCCAATTGCTCCTGCAAATGCTGTTGCAACACCATCACCGATAAGTGTTCTGTGAAGGCCTGGATCTGCTAAGTAGTTTTCTTCAACTGTAGCTGAAATAGCTGACATATCTCCGATATGCTCCATCATTGTTGCAATAGCAATAGGTGCCATTACAAGGATTGCTGTTAAATCAAACTTCATAAACTGGAACTTTGGAATTCCAACCCATGAAGCAGATGCAATTGATGAGAAATTAAGTATTGCTGAACCATCAGGATTATGTACGCCGCATGCATTAAGAATAAGTGCAAATACATATGAAATTACTACGCCCATAAGAATAGGAATAATCTTAAAAAGTCCCTTGCCCCATATATTGAATATAATAATTACAGCAAGTGCAACAAATGCAAGTAACCAGTTAGTTGAAGCATTTGAAACAGCTGAACCTGCAAGTGAAAGACCGATACATATAATGATAGGTCCTGTAACTACAGGTGGAAGGAATTTCATAACTCTGTTGACTCCAACAAGCTTAATTATAAGTGCAAGTACAAAGTAAAGCATTCCGGCAACAAATATACCACCACATGCATAAGCAGCCTTATCATTAGCTGACATTCCAGCATACATACCGCTGTCAAGATTAGCTACTGTGTAGAATCCACCAAGAAATGCAAAGGAAGATCCTAAGAATGCAGGTACTTTGAATTTAGTACACAGGTGGAATATCAATGTACCAAAACCTGCACAGAAAAGTGTTACTGATACAGACAGACCTCTGGTAAGCTCCTCACCGCAGGCAGCCTGAAAATATCCTGATACCAGAATAGGTACAAGAATAGTTGCGCCAAACATGGCAAACATATGCTGAATACCAAGAATCAGCATCTTCGCTTTGCCAAGCTTTCTGGCATCACGAATAGGTTCGATTTTCTTTTGTTCCATAATACGCTCCAATCAATATATATTTTCATATTATTATAAAACATATTAAGATTTAGGGCAATTAGAAAATATTTCATTTTAAACATTTCGGGGCATGAAAAGCTTTCGCCTTCCATGCCCCGAAACTCGTGTTATGGTCAGAAATTGGATTATTTCTCTTCGGCAATAGCAGCCTGTGCTGCTGCAAGTCTTGCAATAGGTACTCTGAATGGTGAGCAGCTCACATAATCAAGACCTATCTTGTGGCAGAATGCGACTGATGAAGGATCTCCACCATGCTCTCCACAGATACCTATGTGAAGATCCGGATTAACCGGTCTTCCAAGCTTTATTGTCATCTCCATAAGCTTACCAACACCATTCTGGTCAAGCTTTGCAAATGGATCATTCTCAAATATCTTAGATTCATAGTATGCATTAAGGAACTTACCAGCATCATCTCTTGAGAATCCGAATGTCATCTGTGTAAGATCGTTAGTACCGAAGCAGAAGAAATCAGCTTCCTTGGCAATCTCATCAGCAGTAAGTGCAGCTCTTGGAATCTCAATCATAGTACCAACCTCGTATTCAAGGTCGATTCCTGCTGCCTTAATCTCTTCATCTGCTGTCTCAACAACAGTCTTCTTTACATACTTTAATTCCTTAACCTCACAGATAAGAGGAATCATAATCTCAGGCTTAACATTCCAGTCAGGATGTGCCTTCTTAACATTGATTGCAGCTCTTATAACAGCTCTTGTCTGCATCTTGGCAATCTCTGGATATGTTACTGCAAGACGGCATCCTCTGTGTCCCATCATTGGATTAAACTCATGAAGACTTGCAATAATATTCTTAATAGTCTCTACTGACTTGCCCTGTGATTCAGCTAACTTCTTAATATCTTCTTCCTCTGTAGGAACGAATTCATGAAGAGGTGGATCAAGGAATCTGATAGTTACAGGATTACCTTCAAGTGCCTCATAAAGTGCTTCGAAATCTCCCTGCTGATATGGCAGAATCTTATCAAGTGCTGCTTCTCTTTCTTCTACAGTATCAGAACATATCATCTCTCTGAATGCTGCAATTCTGTCCTCTTCAAAGAACATATGCTCAGTACGGCAAAGTCCGATACCTTCTGCACCAAGTTCTCTTGCCTTCTTGGCATCCTTAGGAGTATCTGCATTAGTACGAACCTTTAACTTTCTGTACTTATCTGCCCACTCCATTACTCTTCCAAACTCTCCTGCAATCTTTGCATCAACTGTAGGAATCTGTCCGTCATATATATTACCAGTTGTACCATCAATTGAGATATAATCTCCTTCATGGTATTCCTTGCCTGCAAGTGTGAACTTCTTATTAGCTTCATCCATTGCAATATCACCACAGCCAGATACACAGCAGGTTCCCATACCTCTTGCAACAACCGCTGCATGGCTTGTCATACCTCCTCTTACAGTAAGAATACCCTGTGAAGCCTTCATACCTGTAATATCTTCTGGCGATGTCTCAAGTCTTACAAGAACAACCTTCTCGCCTCTTGCATTCCACTCTTCTGCATCTTCTGCTGAGAATACAATCTTACCACATGCAGCGCCAGGAGATGCTCCAAGACCTCTTCCTGCTGGAGTTGCAGCCTTAAGTGCAGCTGTATCAAACTGTGGATGAAGAAGTGTATCAAGATTACGAGGATCAATCATTGCAACTGCTTCCTTCTCTGTTCTCATTCCCTCATCTACAAGATCACATGCAATCTTTAATGCTGCCTGTGCTGTTCTCTTACCATTACGTGTCTGTAACATGAACAGCTTACCATGCTCTACTGTAAATTCCATGTCCTGCATATCTCTGTAATGTTCCTCCAGAGTTGCACACACATTCTTAAACTGTTCAAATGCTTCTGGGAACTTCTCACTCATTTCCTGAATATGCATTGGAGTTCTTACGCCGGCAACAACATCTTCACCCTGTGCGTTAGTAAGGAACTCTCCAAAAAGTCCTTTAGCACCAGTTGCAGGATCTCTTGTAAATGCAACACCAGTTCCACAGTCATCCCCCATATTACCAAATGCCATAGACTGTACATTAACTGCTGTTCCCCAAGAATAAGGAATATCATTATCTCTTCTGTATACATTAGCTCTTGGGTTGTCCCATGAACGGAATACAGCTTTAATGGCTCCGTATAACTGTTCCTTAGGATCATCTGGGAAATCCTTGCCAATCTTAGACTTATATTCAGCCTTAAACTGTGTTGCAAGCTCCTTAAGATCATCCGCTGTAAGCTCTACATCAAGCTTAACCCCTCTCTCATCCTTCATCTTGTCAATAAGCTCTTCAAAATACTTCTTACCAACTTCCATAACTACATCTGAATACATCTGAATGAATCTTCTGTAGCAGTCCCATGCCCATCTTGGATTGCCAGACTTCTGTGCAATAACATTAACAACATCCTCATTAAGTCCAAGATTAAGAATAGTATCCATCATTCCTGGCATTGAAGCTCTGGCTCCAGAACGAACAGAAACTAAAAGTGGATTCTCCATATCTCCAAACTTCTTTCCTGTAATCTGTTCCATCTTCTCGATATGTTCGTTAATCTGTCCCATGATCTCATCATTGATCTCTCTACCATCCTCGTAATACTGGGTACAAGCTTCTGTTGTAATTGTGAATCCCTGTGGTACAGGAAGACCGATATTAGTCATCTCTGCCAAGTTAGCGCCTTTACCTCCGAGAAGCTCGCGCATATCTGCGTTACCCTCTGTGAATAAATACACCCATTTCTTACCCATAACAAAACCTCCATAGTTTAATATTCAGTTATTCAAGTAGTATATCTCTTAGCTTGTTAAAATTATAACATAGTAATCGTTTTCGTGCAACCATAAATGTATTTATTTTAATACAATTTTATATACAAGCCTTACATTTACAGAATATGCTTAATATGGGAAAATATTCATGATGTTTAGGACATCGGTCAACATGTACATTGAATATGAATTATGTGTTCATACTAATATTAATACCGTATATCCCATCACTTAATAAAAGGAGGATTTTTCTATGCCTAAAGACCCTGTTATGCTTTTAAGCTTTGTCAATACACAGCTTCGTGACAATTACAATACATTAGAGGAACTGTGCAAATCTTATATGGTTTCTGAGGAAGAGATAACTGATAAGTTAAAGACAATTAATTACGAATATAATAGTGAAAAGAACCAGTTTGTTTAAAAAGCAGGTATAATATACAGACTCACTCTGCACATTACACCTGCTATATAAATCACTTATTATTTCTGTCTCGCAGCTGCTCTGGCTGTCAGCTTTCCATCTACAAGGTCAATAACAATATCATCCCCTGTATTGATATTGCCTGCAAGTATTAACTTGGCTGCCAGTGTCTCAACTGTCTTCTGGACATATCTCTTAAGCGGTCTTGCACCATACATTGGGTCAAATCCGTTCTCAACTATGAAATCCTTGGCTGCATCTGTAAGAACAATCTCAAGTTCCTTATCTGCAAGTCTCTTGTTAACATCTGCGACAAGAAGATTGATAATATTGCTGATATTATCCTTAGTAAGAGGCTTGAACATAATTATCTCATCAAGACGGTTAAGGAATTCAGGTCTGAAATGATTCTTTAAATCACCCATAACAGCTTCCTCTGCCTCTGGCTTAATTGAGCCATCAGGATTGATGCCTTCAAGCAGATATGAAGAACCAATGTTACTTGTCATTATGATTATAGTGTTCTTAAAATCCACAGTTCTTCCCTGTGAATCAGTGATACGGCCATCATCAAGTACCTGTAAGAGGACATTAAATACATCTGGATGTGCTTTCTCAACTTCATCAAAAAGAACAACTGAATATGGTTTTCTTCTTACAGCTTCTGTAAGCTGTCCACCTTCATCATAACCTACATATCCTGGAGGCGCTCCGATAAGTCTGGATACTGAATACTTCTCCATATACTCGGACATATCAAGTCTTACTATATTAGATTCATCATCAAACAGACTCTCAGCCAGTGCCTTTGCAAGCTCTGTCTTACCTACACCTGTAGGTCCTAAGAACAGGAATGAACCGATTGGCTTAGTCGGGTCTTTAATACCAGCCTTAGACCTTATGATTGCCTCTGTTACCTTAGTAACACCTTCATCCTGACCGATAACCCTCTTGTGGAGCTGTTCATCAAGATTAAGAGTTTTCTGTCTTTCAGACTCACTTAACTTGCTAACCGGAATACCAGTCCATCTTGATATAATCTTAGCAATCTCTTCCTCAGTAACACTTTCATGAACAAGGCTCATATCTCTGTTACTTGACTTCTTCTCTGCTTCTTCCAAAGCCTTCTGTGCCTGTGGAAGTTTACCATACTGAAGTTCTGCTGCCTTGTTAAGATCATATTCTCTCTTAGCCTGTGCTATCTGGGTATTAATCTGGTCAATCTCTTCCTTTAACTTGCTTACCTGGTCAACAGAAGATTTTTCGCTGTCCCATTTAGCTTTCTGGATATTGAAATCAGACCTTAATTCAGACAATTCCTTCTGTAATGCATCAAGTCTTTCCTTACTAAGATTATCAGTCTCTTTCTTAAGTGCAGCCTCCTCAATCTCAAGCTGCATAATCTTTCTTCTCTTCTCATCAAGTTCTGCAGGCATTGAATCAAGTTCAGTCTTAATCATTGCACATGCCTCATCTACAAGGTCAATAGCCTTATCTGGCAGAAATCTGTCTGAAATGTATCTGTCTGACAAAGTAGCTGCACTTACAAGTGCACCATCTGTAATCTTAACTCCATGGAACACTTCATATCTGTCCTTAAGACCTCTAAGGATTGAGATAGTATCCTCAACTGTAGGCTCATCAACCATAACCGGCTGGAATCGTCTTTCAAGTGCCGGGTCTTTCTCAATATACTCTCTGTGCTCATCAAGAGTTGTAGCACCTATACAATGAAGTTCACCACGGGCAAGCATTGGCTTTAACATATTACCTGCGTCCATAGCACCTTCTGTTTTACCTGCACCGACAATAGTGTGAATTTCATCAATAAATAGAATTATCTGACCTTCAGACTTCTTAACCTCATCAAGTACAGCCTTAAGTCTTTCCTCGAACTCACCACGATACTTTGCACCTGCAACAAGCGCGCCCATATCCAGTGCAAAAAGCTTCTTATCCTTTAAGCCTTCCGGAACATCACCTCTTACAATTCTCTGTGCAAGTCCTTCAACAACTGCTGTTTTACCAACACCAGGCTCACCGATAAGAACCGGATTGTTCTTAGTCTTACGGGAAAGGATTCTTATTACATTTCTTATTTCATTATCTCTACCGATAACCGGATCAAGCTTTCCGTCCTTAGCTCTTTCTACAAGGTCAGTAGCATATTTGCTAAGAGTATCATAAGTTGCCTCTGGATTATCCGAAGTAACACTCTGGTTGCCTCTTACTGTCGCAAGGGCTGACAGGAATGATTCCCTGTTAATTCCATATGTCTTAAAAAGCTGCTTTATACCCTTGTTAGGTGCTGCAATCATCGCAAGCATAAGATGCTCAACAGAAACATATGCATCCCCCATTCTCTTTGCTTCATCTTCAGCATTTACTAAAACCTTATTAAGATCATTGCTTACATAAAGCTGTACATTTCCTGAAACCTTATTCTTCTGGCTAAGCAGAGTCTCAATATTCTTAATAAATGTGTCCTTATCAATTCCCATCTTCTCTATCAGGCTCGCGATAAGACTATCTTCTATAGTTAAGAGACTATACAGAAAATGTTCCTGATCAATCTCCTGATTACCATAATCGTAGGCAATCTTCTCGCACTGGTTAACAGCCTCAATAGACTTCTGTGTAAACTTATTAATGTTCATACGATTACCTCCTTCTATTACAATGAATGCTTAACTTCACTGTTTATCTATTGTTTTCCTCTTACAATTGATGTTATACATCTCATTGTTAGCACTGTCAAGTGGTGAGTGCTAATGAATTTATTAAAAAATTATAAAGCCTTGGCTCGACCCTTTTTACTGTTACTTCTTCTGTACTTATGTGCTATACATTGACATTATCAACACCTTAAGATACACTTTCCTATAAAATAATGAATGGAGTATATAACGATGAAAAAAATATATGGAATTATAATTACTATAGCAGTGTGTGCTCTCTGTGTCTGCTCGTTTTTCGCAGTCAGAAGCCAGAGACAGAATCAGAACGAGCTAAATAATCTTGAAAAAGAAGCTGCTCCATATCAGGATGAAATCAACGACATATACGCCGAGCTTCAGTCAAGAAAGCAGAAGCTTGGCAGCCCAGATAACTCCAATGCAGGTGCTACTCTTGCATTCGTTCCTGCTTCTGCCAATGATATTGATACAATCAGAGAACTGATGACTGGTTATGATTTCACGCCAACAATAATTGCTGACTGTTCTATCGACAGCAAAGAGCTGGACTCTATAATAAGAAAGTCACAGAATAACCATTACGACATTCTGCTTTCAGGCATGACCTTTGATGATGATGTCCTTGCATCTGCAATAAAAGTCCGCAATAATCTTACTAAGAATAATTATAATCTTAAAGAAACATTTTTCTTAAGACATACATATGATACAGATGAAGCCCGTAAATCATTACTTGATAATGATTACAGCCATCTTGTCTGCTATAACGAAACATTTGCATCAGGAACTGCTTCTAATGGAATGTTATACATTTCCTACAGCTTCATCCGTTCGTCAAATGCTTTTACCAATCTGATTAATCAGGCTATTTCAACTAATAATGATGCCGTAATGATATTTGATTTTGCAGATATGCAGGATGGAACTATTGATGATTCTACTATAACAGGCTTTCTTGAAGAACTAAGCAGTAAGATCAGCGAAGGCTCTATTAATTCTTATACTCTTTCACAGGCATTTGAAGCACTCGAGAATGAAGAAACTCTCTCTCAGATTGCCAATGATGAATATGAACAGTATAAAGCAGAGCAGGAATCAAGAATAGCGGAGCTTGAATCCAAAGTTCATGAAATATACGGTTCTCGAAAGAAATAATCCATACAGGCTGAATAATGTTTTGCACAAAAATGGGCTGCCACTTTGTTTAATATTAATTTTTAAGATTATAATATTAAAGTCAGGTTTAGGTGCAACCATCATTACACAAATTCATACATTTTAAAATTTTTTCCCAAAAAAATAGTACCACTGTGATTGTTTTTCACAGTAGTACTATTTTAATATATTATCCTATAAGAAGCACAGAAACATCATTAACATTTGTTCCCGTAGGACCTGTTATAATAAGCCCCTCTGTTAGTTTCAATGCATTATAAGCATCATTATTCTTAAGCACTTCAAATATATCTATTCCTTTATTCTTTAAGACTCCTGCTGTATCACCATCGCTATATCCACCTGCCGCATCCGTAGGTCCGTCTGTTCCATCGCTGCCTATACTGAATACTGCTGCATTTGACATTCCCTTAATACCTTCTGCTGCTGATAATGCAATCTCCTGATTTCTTCCGCCTTTACCATGTCCGGTAATATTAACAACAGTTTCTCCGCCTGCTATGTATGCCAGCTTCTTTCCTGACTTACAATGTGTCTTTGCTATAGATGCAAGAAAACTTCCGGCTTCTTTTGCCTGACAGCACAACTGGTCCGTAAGCATTACTGGTTCATATCCATACTTTGAACATTCCCTTGATACTGCACTGCATAATTCACGCACACTTCCATTAATAAAAGTTGTTACATTATCCAGTTTCTTCGGTGTCTCAATATCCATCAGCTTTTTTACATCTTCACTTATATTAAGATTATATTTTTCTACAATGTGCCATGCTTCTTCACATGTTGTTGTATCTGCACATGCCGGACCTGAAGCAATCATATCCAGTGGGTCACCAAGTATATCTGATAATACTATTGATAATACATGCGCCGGTTCACATAATTTTGCAAACCGTCCGCCCTTTACTTCTGATAAGCGTTTTCTTATCGTATTAATCTCAACAATATCTGCGCCGCATGCAAGTAACTGATTAGTTATATCCTGCAATTCTTCTCCTGTAATCTTCGGCTTCTCAAATAAAGCACTTCCTCCACCTGAAAGAAGAAAAAGCACTGTATCATTCTTATTGAGTCCGCTTACCATCTCAATAGCTGCCTGTGTTGCTTTAAATGAATTCTCATCTGGAACAGGGTGGCCTGCCTCAAAACATTCTATTCTTTCAATCGGCTCTTTTACATGTCCATACTTCGTTATTACAATTCCTTCATTTATTCTGTCTCCCAGACATTCACTTGCCGCCTTTGCCATCTGCCATGCGGCTTTTCCTACTGCTACAAGAATAACTTTCCCATCAAATTTCCTGTCATTAAGTGTTTTCTTAACTGCTTCATCCGGAAGAACTGCTTTAATTGCCGCATCAATTATATTGTCTGCAACCGCTCTTAATTCTTTATTCATAAGATTCTCCTTCCTGACATTATAATAACCTGTCAACAACATTTATAATTTTGTGTCTGCCAGTTTTTCATAATAATGTATAATTGCACTGTGGTCGCTGCTTCCATCTCCATTATTATGCAGATACTGCATTATTTCCTGAACCTGTGCCGTCATCGGTACTGGAGCTCCAACACTATGAGCACACTCAAGTGCATTATTCAAATCTTTAATATGTAAATCTACTCTGAATCCTGGTTCAACATTGTCCTCTATCATCATTGGAACTTTGGCATACATAACAGTAGACCCTGCTAGTCCGCCTTTTATTGCCTCAAATACACGCTCAGGGTCTACTCCGGCTTTTTTTGCCAGAATGAAACTTTCAGAAACTGCCTGGATATTACATGCAACAATTATCTGATTGGCAAGTTTTGTTGTATTTCCAGCTCCAAGTTCACCACATCTTGTAACTGATGAACCCATATGTGTAAGAATCTGTTTATACTTATCAAATGTTTTCTCATCTCCACCAACCATAAATGCAACTGTTCCATCTATTGCTTTAGGTTCTCCTCCTGACACAGGTGCATCAAGCATATCAATTCCTTTTTCTTTCAAAACATTTCCAATATATCTGCTGTCGACAGGATTAATTGAACTCATATCTATAAAACATGTTCCTTTTTTCATATAATCCGCAATACCATTTTCCCCAAGCATTACATCCTTTACCTGAGGACTGTTTGGAAGCATTGTTATAACTACATCACTTTCCATGCCAATCTGTTTTAAATCACCACTTCTCGCACCTGCCTGTACAAGTTCATCGACATTTTCCTTATGATGGTCATTAACAATCAATGTGTATCCAGCTCTGCAAAGATTCTTTGCCATCGGTTTTCCCATTATTCCCAATCCAACAAAGCCTATAACCATATATAATCCTCCTGATATTGTTCTAAATGTATTGTTATTATAACCTTTCTTTTATATAATAATGCGGCCATACTGATAAGTCCATATAGTTCTCATAAGTATAGCCGCATTATGTAACATTTATATTATAAAATTAATGAAAGAATAAATATTTCAACCATTGCTGCAATACCCATTATTAATGTGCACACTGTCTGTGTCTTATATCCCTGTTCAGGATCCATGTCACCAAAATTAGTAACTACCCAGAAGTATGAGTCGTTAGCATGTGATACTGTCATGGCACCAGCGCCTATAGCCATTACACAAAGCACCGTCTTAACAGGTGAAGCAAGTCCAAGTGTTCCAAGCAGTGGAGCAATGATACCTGCTGTAGTTGTAATTGCAACCGTCGAAGAACCCTGTGCTGTCTTTAATATTGCTGCAAGAAGGAATGGGAAGAATATTCCAACTGCTGAAAGCACTTCTGCATGCTGTGTAATAAATGCAACCATTGAGCTTGATGAAATAACCTTTCCTAATACACCACCAGCCGCTGTTACAAAAAGTATAGGACCAACTGTCTTTAATGTCTCATTGGTAATATTGTAAAAATCGGACATCTTATGTGCCGTTGCAAGCTGGATTACTGCAAATATTGTACCAACAGCAAGTGCTATAATTGGTTTTCCAAGGAACTGGCATGCTATGTCAAGTGCGCCGGTCCAGCCAGCCATTGATGAAATTGAACCAAGTGCCATAAGAATGATTGGCACAAGAATGGGAGCTAATGCATTAAATCCATTAGGAAGCTTTCCATACTCTGCAACTAATTCTTCATATGTCTTGGTAACCTCTCCATTGTCTGTTACTTCATCAGCACTCTTTACTCTCTTTCCAATAAACTTAGCATATACAAGACCTGCTATAAGAGGAAATATTGAACATACAACACCAAGTCCCATTACAAGTAAAAGATTATCTCCCACTCCAAGTGTATTAGCAGCTGCTATCGGACCAGGTGTTGGCGGAATAAAAACATGAGAAATATAAAGTCCTGCTGAAAGTGCTACTGTCATTGCTACACTTGAAACTGCTGTTCTTTTTACAAGTGCTTTTCTTATTGGATTAAGAATTACAAAACCACTGTCACAAAACACAGGAATTGAAACAACCCAGCCCATAAGCTCTATTGCAAGTTCTGGTCTTTTCTTTCCTACTACCTTAATTACCATATCTGCCAGCTTCAATGCTGCTCCTGTTTTTTCAAGTACCGAGCCAATCAATGCACCTAATATAATAACTATACCGATGCTGCTGAATGTACCTGAGAATCCAGCTCCTATAACTGTTGGAATTCCAGACACCTTTGTTCCGTCTGGTTTTACAGTATCAACAAATGGAATTCCTGCAATCATTGCAAGAATAAGTGATACCGCCATAATTGCTAAGAAAGGATGAACCTTAAACTTAGAGATTGCAACTATCATCACAATGATAGCCAACACAAATGCAATTATCAATGCTACTCCTGTCATAAAAACACCTCATTTCTATTTTATTGTTGTACGGTTTGCACAAACCTTTGTGCTTTGTATGACACAATAATAACATGTAAAGTTTAATAGTAAAATGTTACACAGCACATAATATCATTTTTATTTTGTATTATGTAACAATAATGGTAAATCATATTTTTCATTAATTAATTCATCAGTAATTATGTATGCCAGATACAACGCTGGACTTTCTGTTGGTTTCCTGACATCAAGTCCTGTTATTTCTTTCAGTTTTGATATTCTGTATTGTAATGTATTCTTATGAATATAAAGATTGTCTGCTGCTTTCTGTATTGAGCCCTGTGCATTAAAATACGCTTTCAGCAACGCAATATTCTCACATATATCATTATAATCCATATCTTTGAATACCTTCTTTAAATATTCAAGCTTAATCTCTGTCGGTACATTGCTTATTAAAAGTTCAAGACTAATATCCTCATAGCATATAATCTGTTCATGTTTTTCAGCTGCAGCCGTCCATGCCCTATGTGCTTCAACATAAGCTTCATGCATATCATAGCTTTGGGCTGAATCTATACCAATATTCAGTTCAAACTTATCTTTTTCCCACACATATCCTGCCAGATTTTCTGCAAATTTAACCACATTTTCCGTATCCATATTATCTATGATTATTATCTGTCTTGAAGCATTCCTGAAATGCATTTTATAATTATTTCTCTTTAAAAATGCATCAACATCAGTCTCAAATTTTGCAATCTGAGACTGTCCCTGCTGTGAATCTTTAAGGTTGTCCAGCTCATCTATACTGGCAATAAATACTCTTCTTGGCTTATTAATATCTATTCCCAAAGCCATTCCACGATCTTCTAAATCAGCATTCTTATATCCTCCATTTATAAGCCATTCTTCATAAAAAGCATTCCTTACACGCTTATTCATAAGCTGTCTATAGCTTGCACGACTCTCCATCAAAAGAATTTCCGTCATCTTTTTTAACAGTTTTCCAGACGTTATAACCTCTTCATATCCACCTGTCATTCCTATTACTCCTACTATTTCGCCATCAAGTTCAAGTGGAAGATTAATTCCTTTTTTTATACCTTTTGATAAATCGTCTTCATCAATATAATATTCCTCAAGATTTTCAGATATAATCTTATACGCACCATAATGAAAATCCCCTATTCTGGATTTATCACGACTTGCAATTATATGTCCTGTCTCGTCCATAAGATTAATATTCTGTTTAACAAGTTTTGAAATTTCTTCAACAATCTGAGTTGCAGAATTCTTTGATATATGCATAACACGTACCTCCTCTTTGATAAGGATGTGACGGAATCCGTCACATATTCTTTCTATATATTATTGTACCATACATTTTATATCATTAAAATTTCTTTATAAAATCTTTCAACTTACCTCTGACATTGTGTTGTATGCGATTGTCATATCATACAAATTTATGAATAAATCAGATATTCAGGATTCATAATATTAATTAATAATTATGAATCAAAAAGGAGTATTATATGAGTAATAATATGGATCTTGGATACGATATGTTCTGCTATCAATGTGAACAGACAGCCGGCGGAAAAGGCTGCACTAAACTCGGCGTATGCGGAAAGACACCAGAAATAGCCAATCTTCAGGATTTGCTTATCTATCAGCTGAAAGGTATCAGCTTCTATGCCAGACATATTCTGGATTCAGGACTTAATGTTGATAAAAGCATTGTCAGCTTTATTGAAAACTGTCTCTTTACAACTCTTACTAATGTTAATTTCAATGTGGACGACCATGTCCGTCTTCTTAAACAATCCCGTGATATTAAGAATAATCTTAAGAATATGGTAGGCGCAACTGAATATATCACTCCTGCCGCTGCCTATGAACTGCCAGAAACTAAAGCTGATATGCTGCGTGACGCGCCAATGGCAGGAATAATGTACGATAAGGCATTAGACCCTGATATCCGTTCATTAAGGCAGACAATTCTTTATGGTCTTAAAGGCATCAGTGCTTATGGACATCAGGCAAGAGAACTTTCATATTACAGTGATAATGTTGATAATTTCTATATCACTGCACTTGAAGCAATCACTGATAATACTCTCACCGTTGAGGAGCTTATCCGCCTGACACTTAAAACAGGTGATATGGCTATCGAAATTATGAAAAAACTTGATGAGGCAAACACTACCATTTACGGTAATCCATCGCCTCACACAGTTAATGTACACATTAAGAAAGGTCCATTTATAATTGTTTCAGGACATGACCTTAAAGACCTTGAAATGCTTTTAAAACAGACAGAAGGACTCGGCATTAATATATACACACATGGTGAAATGCTTCCTTCCCATGGTTATGAAGGTCTTAAAAAATATAAGCATCTTGCAGGTAATTTTGGCGGCGCATGGCAGGACCAGCAGAAACAGTTTGATAATCTTCCCGGCTGTATCCTTATGACAACCAATTGTCTCATGCGTCCAAGAGACACATACAAAGACCGTATATATTCTACTAATGTTGTAGGCTGGGATGGCATAAAATATATAGAAAAGAAGCCTGACGGTGAAAAGGATTTTTCTGAAATCATAAAACAGTCTCTTGAACTTGGAGGCTTTACCGAAGAGCAGGAAGCAAAAGAAATTCTAGTAGGATTCGGACATGAAGCTGCTCTGTCTCATGCAGTTGAACTTGTTGAAGCGGTAAAATCAAAACAGATACGACATTTTTTCCTGATTGGTGGCTGTGATGGTGCAAGACCTGGCAGAAGTTATTTTACTGATTTTGCCACTATGGTTCCTGATGACTGCATGATTCTCACTCTTGCATGCGGCAAATATCGTTTCAATAAGCTTGATTTCGGCACAGTTGCCGGACTTCCAAGGCTTCTTGATATCGGACAGTGTAATGATGTATATTCTGCTATTCTTATTGCCAATGCCCTTTCAGATGCATTTGGTACAGATGTCAATGGACTTCCTTTATCTCTTATTGTTTCATGGTATGAGCAGAAGGCTGTTGCAGACCTTCTCGCCCTGTTAAGCCTTGGCATTAAGAATATTTATCTCGGTCCGACACTTCCGGCATTCTTAAGCCCTAATGTATTGCAGTACCTTGTAGACACTTTCCAGTTAAGACTTATAAGCAATCCGGAAGATGACATTAAGACATGTCTTGGACAGGCTGTTTAAATGTTTCTCCTAAAAAGACTGCCACAAAGTGGCAGCCTTACATACCTCATTAACATTCTTATAATTCCGCCAGTCCGGCAAGTGCAACATATTTTTCTGATACTGTAAACCATGTAGGGAAATCTGTTATTCCTGACTGTGGCAGATTGAATATCCGCTGGAACTCCTTAACCGCTGCTGCCGTCTGCTCACCATATATTCCATCAGTACTTAGAACCGGAATTGAATTATAATACTCCCCAATAAGATTAAGCTGTTCCTGCAACTGTCTTACCTTCTGCCCGGATGAACCTATATCAAGATTAGTTCCCGGCCATGAATAAGGAATTCCGCTTATCTGTTCTGCCGCATTAATATACACATCCTGACCATAATAATATCTTAATATATCAATCGATGAATAATTCTGATCTCCCAGATACTTGCTTCCCCACTGTGAAAGCCTGTTAGGACATGTCACTCTCTTTCCATCACAATACTGTGTAAGTATTGGCTGCTTTACATTAGGTCTCGATATGTAATTGTCAAATATATCATCTACTACCTGTGATATACTTTCGAACACATTTCTTCCATTAACCCATTTCTGGTCATATGCAGTTGATGAAGTTATTGTAAAATCATAGAATTTGTTTCTGTACCATTCTGTATATACCCGGTTTAATGTAAATGACATAATAGCAAGCACATTTGCCTCAATTGTCTGCCTCGGCCATGTTGAATATATCTCAGAACTTGCCACATTCTTAATGTAATCCTTATAAGTAACATAATAATTATCTGCCTCGGCATCTTTAGGCGGTCCGTCATGTACAACTACTATTTCAGGAACAACAACTCTGTCAAGCACAATTTCACCCGACTGTCCCATAGGCTTAATCTCTTCCTCATCAATCTTAGGTGGATAATCTCCATATAATGTGTTCACAGGTATGACTATATTATTCTGCGAACTATCCCTTGCAGACATCCTTACATTCTGAATGCTTAGTTCCCCCGAAAACATATCACTGCCTGATATATTTACATTATCAAATCCCGGCGCACTTACAGCTATGTCATACTCTGAAAATGGCTGCCTGTTCCCCGGTTCCATGCTATATTCAATTGGAGGCGTTCTTAAGTCGTTAAATATACTTATCCCGTCTCCGTCTGTACCACTTTCTCCTATTATATTATCAGGATTTCCTGTATACGACAGTCTTACAGCCGCTCCTTTAATTGGCACATTTTCTTCATTGACAACACTTACCTTCAATCGGCCTTTATCAATATTATTTTCTGGCACTTCAAATGTATGTACATATCCAACGTTCATAATCTGTCCTCTTTCTCATCTTAAGATAAATATATGTGACAGGTACGCTTATTATGTCTTTTGCATACAATAATATGATTAATATTATCGGAGATATTATGGCTCAATATAAGATTGCTGTAGATGCCGGACACGGCGGAAGCGACTATGGTGCAACATATAATGGCAGAGCTGAGAAAGATGACAACTTAAAGCTCGCTCTTGCCGTAGGTGATATATTAGAAAAAAATGGTATTGACGTTGTGTACACCCGTACCACTGATGAATATGAGACACCTTTTAAAAAAGCGACTGATGCCAATGATGCTAAGGCTGATTATTTTGTTTCAATCCACAGAAATTCATCCCCTACGCCTAACCAGTACACAGGCGTGGAAACTCTTGTTTACAATAATTCCGGTATTAAATCACAGATGGCTGCCAATATCAATTCCGAGCTGGAAAAGGCTGGCTTTAAAAATCTTGGAATTACCGAACGTCCTAACCTTGTTGTACTCAAACGGACAAAAATGCCTGCCGTACTTGTAGAAGCCAGCTTTATTAACAACGATAAAGATAATGAAACATTTGATAAGAACTTTAACCAGATTGCAAATGGAATCGCAGATGGTATTCTTAAGACCCTTGGAATTAAACCAAAGACAAATAATACTACTGCACAGGCTGCTTCAGGTGAAGTCCCATCAGTGAAATCAGATTCTGCCAAATCCGCTGAAATCATGCCTGCAGCATGCGAAAAAAAGCCTGCACCTCCTGCTAAACCAGCATGTAACTGTGATGATGACCTCTCTCCTGAGCCACTTTATCGTGTTCAGGTTGGTGCATACCGCAATAAAAATAATGCAGACCGCATGCTTAATTCCCTGCTTATTGAAGGATTCCCAGCTTTTATCATATATGAAAACGACTATTATAAAGTTCAGGTTGGTGCTTTCAGACAGCTTTCAAACGCCATTAAAATGGAGCAGAAGCTGCGTAAATTCCGATACAACACATATATTGTATACTCATAAATATACGCTGATAGCCATACAACAATTAATCCCGCCAGACTGTCTGTAAACCAGTCTGACGGGATTAATTGCTCTGTTCCATTGAATTATTTAACGCTGTATATTATACTCTGTACTTCATCATCCTTCATAACGAATGAAAGCTTCGTGTTACCTGATTCATACTGAAGCTGTCCATCAGCTTCTGTATAATCACTTCCATATGCTGATACAACCTTATCCTTCTTATCGCCAATACGGACACCCTCTTTAGTCTTAACAGCATCATCCATAAGTGTTATAGAATAAAGCTTATCATTTCCGTCCTTCTGATATCCCTGTAGAGTTACGCTATCATAGTAATAGAATTTGTCCATTCCTTCAAATGCACAGCTTTTAGCTTCATAGTAACCACCAGAAGGTTCTCCAAGCTTAGATGTATATTCTGTAAGATCGCCATCTGTCTTTAACTCTATGCCTTTTAATTCAAATGAATACTTACTTTCCGTCTGCTGTGATGCAACTGGCTTTTCCTGACTATTATCTGGCAGTGTTGATGCACTTCCACATGCTGCCATCATAACTCCTGCTGCAAGTACTACCGCTAACATTAAACTCTTCTTTCTCATAATCAATCTCCCTGTTTCTCTTCGTAATATTTATTAACTATTGTCTTCCATGCATTCTTATATGATTCATCCTGTCTATGGTCAGTAAGCCTGAAATTCTTAACAAGCTGTTCCCCAAGATATAACGACAGCTTCTCAGCTCCTTCCACATTAAGATGCTGTCCATAATCAAATGTATCGGTAGTATAGTCTATACCTATATTCTCAGCCTCATCAATTGTATTAAGATACAATATTCCATGCTCATCAGCATAATCACTCACCTGCCTGTCCCACTCATCATACCAGTGAGGATATACACTCGGTGCTTTCATAAGCACAAGATTAATATCATTATCCTTACACAATGAATATATCTTATCAAGATATTCCATGTTTCTGCTGCTGAATGTATAATTAGCAAGCGGTGCAGCTTTTGGTATGGTCTTAACTGGTCTTACACCTTTCTGCATAAGATAACCATTAGTCGTAACAGATGGTGTTTTCCACATATATCTGAAATCCTCTGATGACAATTCACTCCATCTTGAGTGATATCTCAACAATGGAAATATATAGCTGGCCATATTCTCTTCTTCTGTCATTGACTCCCTTATAGAAGCTATCTTATACTTTGAAAGCTTCATGCCATCCAGTGTCATTCTGTTATAAGCCTCGTTTTTGGCATCACTTTCTGTCATTGCAAGTACATTTAAAATAACGACCTGCGGTTTCTCATACTTTAGTGTATCCTCTAAAAGATAATACGACTGCCATATAAGCTGTTCCGCACTTCCACGGATATAACTTGATATTCCGTAATTCTCCCACATTGTAACTGTGGATATATTCTCATACACTTCACAGTCACCAAGAATAAGCACATCATGATTCTTTTCACTGTTATAATATTCCTTAATCATTGCACCTTCTTTAATATCTGATGCATATTTAGGAACTAACAGACACTGTAAAAGATACAGACATACTATCGGTATTATGACAACTGCAATACCTGTACATATCTTCTTTCTCAAAACTATCTCCATTCCTTAGAAAATGTTTTCTAAAACTGATTATATATAAACTGGCTTGATTCATATCCGGTTCCATAGATTCCAAATACAGCTATAAGCAGAAAAATCACAAGAAAAACTGTATATCTTATAATATAATTCTTCTTTGCTAAACGGTCTCTTACCGGACATTTTCTCTCAAGCAGGCTTACCGCAAACATTATAACAACGCCTGCAAAAATAACTATATAATCAGCTACTGATAATCCTATACTCCACATTCCCTTAGTAAACACAGCCGCATAATTGACACTGGTAAACATCGAGAAAAACATACGGAATGCCTCTGCAATATCTCTGTAATAATCAAGCATCTGCAGGCAGCATACTATAGCAGTAGTTCTTATTATCTCAAAAACTTTGTAATATTTTAACTTTCTATAACCTAACCTGTTATCTGCCTTCTCATATAGTGGCTTAAGTTCCTGGGAAACAAGCATAATTATGCTGTTCAAAAGTCCCCAAACTACGAAATTCCAGCTTGCACCATGCCATATACCTGTCACAAACCACACAGTAAGACTTGAAAAATACACCGGAAATCTTGAACCTACTGGCTTTCCAACGTGCTTCTTAAACCATCTTGATACCTTATTCATCCATTTAGACATTGATAACGGATAGAAAAGATAATCCTTAAACCATGCACACAATGTAATATGCCATCTTCTCCAGTATTCTGCTATACTCTTTGAAAAGAATGGTCTTCTGAAATTCTCCGGAAGAGTAATACCAAACATCTGTGCAACACCAATTGTAATATCTATACCACCTGTGAAATCTGCATACAGATCAATTGCGTACAGCAGCATTCCTACAAATGCATATGCACCATAATACACCGAAACATCCGACTGTATTGTGGCAAGTCCAATGGCTGCCCTGTCTGCAATTACCATCTTCTTAAAATATCCCCACAGAATTCTCTCAAAACCATATTGTATATTAATCCATGAGAAAGCATGGCTTTCAAGCAGACTTTTCTTCAGATCATTCCACCTGCTTATAGGTCCCTGTACCAGCTGTGGGAAAAAGGACACAAACAATGCATATCTGAATGGATTCTTCTCTGCATCTGCAACACCGCGATACACATCAATCATGTATCCAGTAGACTGGAATGTATAAAATGATATTCCCATCGGAAGTACAAAATCAACCGTATTAAATGTTGTAAATGTGACTATAAACATATTGGTGTATTTAAGTACAGCAAGTATTCCAAAATTAATAAACAGAACAATAGTAAGAAACATTTTCTGTTTTCTTAAAGAAATGTTCTTAAGCTTTTTCTTTTCATCTCTGGATATATCACCTTTATGTTCTTCTATGAAGCGTACAGACCTGTCTTTCTCCCTGCATATAAGCCTTGCACCTGCATACGTCGTTATGATAGTTGTTACTATGAATATTATTCCGCTTAATCCGGCATACACATAGAATAACATATTCATACATAACAGTACTATCCACTGAATACGTTTAGGCGCAACATAATATAAAATAAGTGCAATCAGAACAAATAAAATAAACTGATAAGATGTAAATAACATTTATCTTACTCCTCCCTAATATGAAAACTCTTCTGAAGGAGTTGCCGGATACGCAGACATATCTCTTCTATATATTGAATTTCCTCTGTTAATATAATCCTGCACCTGTGAATCTGTCAGCATAAAGCATTCAAATCCATCATACATTCTAGTTGAATCAAAATGATACCAGCCTGTTCCAAGATTACATAAAAGCCAGCTATGATCTCCAGACCTTGCACCCTGATTATCAACCCATATACACTCTGCCCCTATTCCATCCAGGAGTGCTCTGTCAACAGAAGCATATGTGAAACAGTCACCAGCCACATATCCATTCTTCTTAATCTCTTTTAATGCCTCAAATGCTTCATCCTGCCATTCTGAACTTTTCGTATAGCTGTTGCCTGTATATCCAATCTTAGCATGTGCATACTTATATATTGCCCTTGCTTTCTGACCTTTAGACATAGAACTGTCTGTAATATCCTGAAGAACTGCAGCTACAACTTCATCAAGAGTTGAATAACTGCTGTTTACTTTAACTTCCTGGGTCTCCTCTTCAATAAAAGTAAATGTCACTTCTTCTATAGTCTCATTACCATCTGAATCTACTGCTTTATAATAAACAATATAACTTCCCGGCTGTGAAGTATTAACCTGTGATTTATCAACCTCAACATCAATCTCCTGCCCTGAGAAATCTGTTGCATATACATCTGTCATATATGAAACTTTGCTGCCTATATAATATGTCTTATCTGATATACCATGAATTACCGGTGGCTCAACATGAATATCTGACGGCTGGTCATTCACATCTGTCTCACTGAACTCTTCTGACTGATTATTTCCTTCTGTCTTAGTACTTCCTTCTGTCTTAATACTTCCTTCTGAAATATTATTCTTGTTGTTACATCCTGTCATTGCTGCAGATAACATAACTGTAACACTTATCAATCCATATACAAGAACTCTTCCTGCAAAATATCTTTGTTTAATCATTGTTCACATGCACTTGTATAATTCAAATGCTATTCTCCTTCAATTCGAATTATAAAATTATAACTCACTACAATTTATATTGTCAACTTGTAAAACCGGCTCTTACTGTAAAAATGCTGATACCAGATATAGTTTCCCATATCTGATACCAGCATATACATTTTACATTTAGATTCTTAATTAATCAATATTATTCTGTTTTACCATCAGTTTCAGGCTCTTTAGCTGCTGCACTCATCTCTTCTGGAAGACCTGTGAAATTAACGTTCTTAGTAGTCTTTGCATCATATGTATTAGCCTTCATGACTTCTGTCAGGTCAAAACCTGTAGTTTCCTTGATACTCTCAATTGTCTTAGCAAGAACTGACGGTACATTACCACTGAAAGTTCCTACTCCGTTCTCACCTGAACCTCCATCAATAATAGTAACCTTATCAATGCTTTCAAGAGGCTTTGCAATTGCTTCTGCCATCTGTGGAAGGACTTTAATAATCATCTCTGTCATAGCAGCTTTACCATACTTAGCCATTGCCTCTGCTTTCTTTTCCATAGCCTCAGCCTCAGCAAGACCTCTTGCTTTAATGCTTTCTGCATCTGCAAGACCTTTTGCCTTAATGCTTTCCGCTTCAGCAATTCCCTGTGCCTTAACAGCCTCTGCTTCCTGCTCTTTAGCAAATCTGTCTGCTTCTGCCTGTGCTTTCTTAGCCTCTGCCTGTTTCTGAATTTCAAACTGCTTTGCTTCTGCTTCCTTCTGTCTCTGATAAAGTTGTGCATCAGCCTTCTGCTGTGTTGCGTATTTCTCTGCTTCTGCCTGTTTACGGATATCTGCATCAAGTGTTTTTTCCTTAACAGCAATCTCTTTCTCTCTTAACTCAATCTCTTTCTCCTGCTTTGCAATATTAGCATCAGCAGTTGTAATTTCGATTGTTTTTCTCTGTTCCTGCTGCTGGATTTCGTATGCAGCATCAGCCTCAGCTTTCTTAACATCTGCTGCTCTCTTTAATTCCTGTTTCTTAATCTCAAGTTCGTTATTTCTTTCTGCAATAGCAGTCTCAGCTTCGATTCTTGCATCATTTGCCTGCTTTGTTGCATTAGCCTTGGCAACTGCAATATCCCTTTCTGATTCTGCTCTTGATATCTGTGCTGATTTACTGATACTTACAACCCTGTCAATACCAAGGTTCTCAATAACATTTCCCTCATCAGTAACATTCTGGACATTAAAGCTTACTATTTCAAGACCCATTCTTGCCATATCCGGAGCAGCATTTTCCTGTACCTTCTCAGCAAACATCTTTCTGTCCTGAACAATATCTTCCAGCCTCATCTGTCCTATAATCTCACGAACATTACCCTCTAATACATCTCCTACTGAGTTTCTGATATAATCTTCGTTCTTGTTAAGGAAGTTGCTTGCTGCTTTCTCAAGCATTTCCTTAGAAGAACCAACCTTAATCTTTACAGCAGAATCAATATTGACATTAATATATTCATTGGTTGGAACTGATTCCTTTGTCTTGACATCAACAGAAATCATCTTGAGTTCAAGTTTATCAACTCTCTGTAAGAATGGAATTCTTAATGCTGACTTACCAATAACAAACTTAGGATTCTTTCTAAGACCTGAAACAATCAGTGCCCTGTCTGTTGGTGCTTTAATATAACTTGCAAGAATAAAAACGATAAATAAAATCACAACTACCCCAATAATAATTGCCAATTCCATATTATATACCCTCATCTTTCTAATTACTCATTAGTTAATAACTGCCATTAAAACCCAAGTCTTGCACTACCAGAAGAACTCTTTCCATTAAACAATTCATTATATAGATTATCACTGAACACATTAGATAAAACATTTAAATTCTTCATAAGCTCATATGCCAGTGTTGTGCTCTGTGTATCAGTAAGATTAGCAAGATTATAAGCTCCCGAATAATCTGATGCAGAATATTTTAACTTGCTGAATTCCTTCTGTGTAGCTTCACCTGAAAGCTTCATATCTATATTGCTGCCATCAATATTACTATTCACATAAAGATTATCAATCTTTACCGTTGTTCCTGATGCACTGAGCTCTGCTCCTGCTTTGATATACTCTTTATTCTGAGTCATCTCTAATGCCAGTGCAGCCTTATTATCCTGTGTCTTTACTGTATACTTCATGTTAATATCATCAACATCTGCTTCGATAACAACATATTCAAATGGATTGTCATTGCCAAGAAATGAAATTGCAATAAATCCTTTTTCGCTTGTGTTATAATCTGCCGCATCAATTGCAAGCCTTACAATCTCATCCTTCTTATTAACATACATTGATATTGTAACTGGCTGCATATCACTTAATGAACTCTCAATACTGCTCTTGATAGTTGTCTGTGAAACACCTGCCATTGTAAGAATTGTCATATAAGAAGAAAGATCTTTACTTGCATATAATTCATCAATGACTGTTTCGCATGCCTTAATAACAGCATCCTTAGTTATTGTTATGCTATATTCAGAAACCTTGATGTCTCCGTTATCAGAATTATATGTAAGCTTATCGCCCTTCTTGTATTCACATTCTTCTGCAAATGTGTTAATACCTTTAACTACACATTTAACTGCAGCATTAACAGGTTCTCTGTACAATTCAATATTGCTTGTATCAATTGATGAGAAATACTTTGAAATACTGCCCATACTTCCATAAGAAAAGCCTGAATCAATTTCATCCTCTAGCTGTGCCAGTGAAATCACGAATGACTCTGAGAACAACTCAGGAACTTTGAAATACATGTTATTACCATCTGAATAAAATGTAGCTGTAAGTGCTGTAGCTGAACCATTCTGTAACTTAATCTCTCCTGCCATCTTCTCTGTAGAAGCATCCATCTGAATATCATATGTAACTGTATCAGCCTTTATATAATCTGAATACTTCTCGCCATCAACTGTGGCAGTATCAATCTTTAATGTACCTGTTATCTGACTCTTATCTGATACAGATGTAAATGACATATTATCAAACGCACTGCTTGCTGTATTCTCAAGACCTGTTCCAAGCTTCTTGATAGCTGCTTTTGCATGCTTATCTGGTGATAACACATTAGGAAGTACTACAAATCCAAGTACTGCTGCCGCTACCGCAATAACTGCTATTATAGCAACAACAATTGGCCATTTCTTCTTTTTCTTCTTAGGCTGTGGCTGCATAGGAGGTGCTTCCTGATATCTTGGTACATCTGCATTCACTGGAGGAACTGCCCCTGACTGTGGCTGAGTTCCAAACTGCTGCTGTACAACCGGCTCACTCTGTACCGTCTGTACAACTGGTTCGTTCTGTACAGGTGTTTCCTGTACTGGCTGTGGATTCAAAGGATTTCCACACTTTGGACAGAACTTAGCTGTCCCTGCATTATATCCGCATTTTGTGCAAAACATAACATTTCTCCCCTCTCTTGTTTTTTTATTATAGTATCAAATAAAATGTATATTTTCAATGAAAAAAATATGCAAGAAACTTTTCTATCATATCCGTTTCTGCACGATTCAAATCATAATTTACATTTTACAGTACTTTTTAAATTCGTAGCACAAATCAAAGTATGTATGTTCCTCACTCATCTGTGTGACTTTCCATTCTGGTATCTTATCCAGATTAGGAAAATGTGCATCTGCATCATATTTATAATCAACACTCGTTATATGTGCCACATCGCAATATGGAAGAAACTGTTCAAATACAGATTCTCCGCCAATTACATATACATCCTCTGACTTATATGATGCAACCTTTTCAAGTGCCTCTTCTACTGAATGTACTACAACAACTCCGTCCTTCTTATATGATAAATCATTAGTAAGAATAACATTATATCTGTCTATAAGTGCTGTTCTGTCTGTAATCTGTTCATAAGTCTTTCTTCCCATTATTGCAGCTTTTCCCGCTGTTTCCATTCGGAAAAGTTTAATATCTTCTGGAATATTAACAAGAAGATGTCCCTGTTTTCCTATTGCCCAGTTCTTATCTACTGTTGCTATCAGATTCATAATTACAACTTCCCTTCTATCTCCTTAGGAACATAGGCAAGCACCTTGATTCCATCTTCTGTGTACTCTTCACTTTCAAGCTGTCCAAACTGTCTTATAAGCTGTATCTTGCCTGCTTCACTGTAAGGAAATACTCTTTCAATTCTTATTCTGCTCTTAAGAATAATTTCCTGTATGCACTCTTTAAATGCTTCAAGGCCATTGCCTCTTATGGCAGATATATTGTATGTGTAGTCTGCGTGTAAATCTTTAGCTGCCGGTTTCTCCGGTAAAACATCACATTTATTAAATAATGTAATAACAGGCTTTCCTTCAACACCTAACTGCTTTAGTGTTGCATATACTGTTGACATCTGCTGTTCATAGTCCGGGTTGGATACATCAACAACATGCACTATAATGTCTGCATACTTTGCCTCTTCAAGAGTACTTTTGAATGCTTCAATAAGATTATGTGGAAGCTTTCTTATAAATCCGACTGTATCAGTAAGCAACACTTTCTCTCCATTAGGAAGTTCCATACTTCTTGTTGTAGGGTCAAGTGTTGCAAAAAGCTTGTCCTCCGACAACACACCTGCATCAGTAAGCTTGTTAAGAAGCGTTGATTTGCCGGCATTGGTATATCCAACTATAGCCGCAACAGGTGTTGAGGTCTTAGCTCTTTTGCTTCTCTGGATATCTCTGTGCTCCTTCATATCCTTAAGGTCTGCTGAGAGCTTTGATATTCTGTCCCTTATAAGTCGTCTGTCTGTCTCAATCTTTTTCTCACCGGGACCTCTTGTTCCTATTCCGCCACCAAGTCTTGACATTGATGTTCCGAAGCCTGCAAGTCTTATTGAACGGTACTTTAACTGTGCCATCTCAACCTGAATCTTACCTTCACTTGATGTAGCTCTTGCCGCAAATATGTCAAGAATAACCATTGTTCTGTCCATAACTTTAACGTCAAGTTCATCCTCAAGATTCTTAAACTGGGCAGGACTTAATTCGTCATCACATATAATTCCCGTAGCATCAAGCTCGTCAATCATAAGTCTTAATTCTTCAATCTTTCCCTTGCCAATATATGTTGCAGGGTGAAAATTATCTCTTGTCTGAATCATCCTTCCAACTGTCTGTGCGCCCGCTGTCTTGGCAAGCTCTCTAAGCTCATCCAGGGAGCGTTCTGTATCATCATCTGTATCAAATGCTACTCCAACCAGAATAACTTTCTCGATAATCTCATCTGTTTCATAAACTGCCATATATATATTTCCTTTTATTTTTTATTTCTTTCTGATAAATAGTCACTAAGATAGTCTGTTACTTCCTTCTCAGTTGCCATTGACATAACCTTATCTGTTACAAGTCCGGCTTCTTTAAGTGACCAGTCTGCAATTGTCTTTCTTGTCTCTAATACCTTTCCTGTTGATACTGAGAATTCATCCAGACCAAATGATAACAATATAGGAGCCATTAAAGCATTTGCAGCTGCCTCACCACACATTCCGGCTTCAATACCTGCATTATGGGCACATTCTATTATCCTTCTTATAAGTCTTAATACTGCCGGATTGAATGCAGAATACAGATATGCTACATTTTCATTGCATCTGTCTACTGCAATAGTATACTGTGTGAGGTCATTAGTGCCTATTGAAAAGAAATCAACCTCCTGTGCTATAACATCTGCCATGACAGCAGCAGCAGGAGTCTCAATCATAACGCCTATATGGATATTCTTGTCATAACTAATTCCATTACGTTCAAGATTACTGCATATCTTCTTAATAAGCTCCTTGACCTGTCTGATTTCATTAACCGATGTAATCATAGGTATCATAATTCTTATAGAACCATATGCACTGGCTCTTAATATCGCACGGAGCTGTGTCGTGAATATATCAACTCTGTCAAGACAAAATCTTATTGCACGGTATCCTAAAAATGGATTGGTTTCTTTAGTAAGGCCCATATAAGGAATATCCTTATCACCACCAATATCAAGTGTTCTTATTGTAAGTGGCATACCTTTTGTCAGCACTGCTGCCTTCTTGTATTCCTCAAACTGCTCTTCTTCTGTAGGCAGCGCACTTTTGTTAAGAAACAGGAATTCTGTTCTGAAAAGTCCCACACCTTCAGCTCCCGCCTTAACTGCCTTGGCAGCCTCTTCAGCTCCTCCGATATTGGCAGCAAGCATAACTTTTTTGCCATCAGCTGTCTCTGTGCTTTTATTTATAAATGTCTTTAATTCTTCAATATGTTCTTCGTATTTCTTTTTTTTCTTCTCATAGATAGAAAGAGTTCTCTGTGTAGGGTTAATAAATACTTCTCCATACGCTCCATCTATTATTATAGAATCACCATTACCCACCTTTTCAAGAATACCTTTTACGCTAAGTACTGCCGGAATCTCAAGTGCCCTGGCAAGAATAGAAGCATGTGCTGTGTCGCCACCTTTTTCCGCAACAATACCTGCAACATGTGCTATATCCATTGAAGCTGTCATAGATGGTTTAATCTCATCTGCCACAATAACAGTATTATCAGGAAGATTAGTTAAGTCAAATGCTTTCTCTCCTTGTAATATCTGTATCATGCGCTCCTTCATATCCTGAATATCTGTAACACGCTGCTGCATATCAGAATTATCCATTGAAGAAAACAGTTTAATAAGCTTATTGCATACATCTTCAAATGCTGCCTCTGCACAGATGTTATTATTCTCAATTGCAGCAACAACCTCATTTTCTGTTGTAATATCCTTCACAAGATATATCTGGTTCTTAAGTACAAGTGCATCCTTATCTGACTCTCCTAGCTTCTTTTCAAGGTCAGTTAGCAGGCTCTCTGTCTGCTCCATAAATATTTTCCTTGCCTCAAAAAACCTTGCTTTCTCTTCATTTGCGTTATAATGTGTTCCTCTGTTTACAACAGCATTATTATTAGACACTACAAGTACATGCCCAATGCCTATTCCTCTGGAAGTTCCTATTCCTCTTTCCATACGTATGCCCCCATTCTACTGATTAAACACATATCTGATCATATTAATAATTGTTTCAGAAGTATCTCTTGAATAAATTGTTTCCCTTGCAAGAACCGGATTATCTGTGATGACACCGTCAACTCCTTTATTAGTCAGGTTCTTGATAGAATCCTTATTATTAACCGTCCACGCATACACCTGTTTACCTGAATTATGAATTGCATCTATAGTCCTCTTTGATAAAAATGCTGCATTGACACTAAAGAAATCTATATTCTTCATATCATAATATTCGCCATACGCCGCAGATAATATATATCCGACTCTAATATTTTCATCACATGATTTTGCTGCCGATAAAGCTGAACTGCTAAATGATGTTATTACGCAATCATTCTCCATATTATATTTTTCAATGAGAGCGACTGTTTTCCTTGCAAGTTCTTCACTATTATCAGCAGGCTTTAATTCTATATTAAGCTTTATCTTTCCCTGTGCAAGTTCTAGTACTTCTCTAAGCCCTGGTACTTTCTCACCTTTATATTCAACTGAATACCATGAACCTGCATCAAGCCTTCTAACCTCTTTGTATGTCATATTTGCAATGTTTTCATCCACACCTGTTGTACGATATGCATTAGAATCATGCATCACTATAACTTCTCCATCACTTGTAAGCTGTACATCAAGTTCAATATAATCCGCCATATCATCTATAGCTTTCTGAAATGCTGCCATTGTATTCTCAGGTGTCTCTGTTGAAGCCCCCCTGTGAGCCATAACCTTAGTCTCATGAAAGATAGCTACATTTTCAAATGGATTATCATTAAATGTCATTATAAGATAAAATGCATCTGCAACAACAGCAACTGTTAAAACAATACTATATATTACCTTTCTTCTTTTTGCAGGACCTTCCTGTATATCTGTGAACTCAAACGTAATATCGTCCACATCAGTATATTTGTAATACATATGAGAAATAGCCGAAAAAGACAGTGGTATTGCAACACATACAAGAATACATTTTATAATTAGTCTTTCTGTTCTTAATGCAGACAGAAATATAGCATTACCAAGATATGCCATATTAAGAATCTTAACACCTGCAACAAGAAATACTGATATAAGCACATAAGTTATTCCAATAATTGCAAGCATAACCAGATTATACACAACAAGTGCTGATATTGTTCCCATTGGATGCTTCTTAACCATACGGGCACTTTTCTTATATGCTTCCCTAAATCCCAGTCCTTCCATCATGCATATATTCATTGCATATATTCCCGGAATAACAATTGCGTATATAATAATAAACACAAATATAACTTCAACCTTAATATACCAGTGATTCCTAATGATATACATTTTAATTAAATTAGTATTAGTCTCACTGTATAAGACATTAAACCATACAGTTACATTGGAAGCCAGAATTGATATGAAGTAAAATATACTCAGTCCAACATGCCTTGGCTTAAAAACATTTTTAAAAACCTTATAAGAATTATAAAATATATCAACAAGAGATGCATTACATGATGTTCTCTTTGTCTCAAAACAGACTGAAAGATATGTCATCTCATAAGTGCAATAGAATACAAATATACCAATAGCAAGAAAAATTGCAAATATGACTACAGGATGTGTCATTGCTCTCTGAATATATTCATTAGTAAGATAGTTCACTCCTGCTATCTTCATAAGAAAATTAATTGCGAATAAAACAATGGGGAATATAACAGCAAAAGCAACAAGCTTGTATGCCAGTTCAAATGTCCATACATGCCTGCTGCTGTCAATTAAAAGACTAAAATTGTTTCGTAACTTTTTAAAAATCATATAATTATCCCCGAATCAATTGTCAATAAGATGCTGATTATCTGTGAAACATCTTAATAAACTTTCTCATCTCCGCTCTGATATCCATATTCTGCATATTAAGACTTTCCGAAAAACTCTGCATAAAATCCGCAGTATATGAAAAGACAAGAATCATTGCCATAACGCTGGCAATCCTGTAATCGATTGAGAATACAAAACGCTCCACAAATTTATTCAAAAATCCGAATATAAATACGGCAACAAACCCCCAGGCAAGTGTTGACTGTAAGCATATGATGCCTTTGTAATTAAACTTAAGATGATCATAACTCCACCACACTTCACCAAACAGCTTTAACATAACCCGTGCTGTAAGATACTCAAATGCTGTAGCACATATACATCCGAATACATAAAGTGCAATATAATTATGCTCTATAGGCTTAAAAATATTAAAAGCAATGAGTGTTCCAAATCCGTATATTATACAGAAAGGAAGCTTGGCAAACCCTCTGTTTTCCCAGTACCCAAGCTGCTTTCTGATAACTACACATTCCATACACCAGCCAAGAAAGCTGTATATGAAGAACCATATAACCAGCTGGCTTATATTCATGCTTCTAAATGTTATACCCAATAAATGTGACATAACGCCCCTCCATCATTAAATGGAAACCAACGGACTTCTAATTAAAGAAGTCCCTCAAGAGTCTGCCTTACTGCACTGATGAAATCCTGTGTATTAAGTGTTACAGGATTCTCCATTGTTGTAATAAGAGCAAGATCCTTTGTCATCTTTCCATCTTCAATAGTCTTAATGCATGCACGCTCAAGAGTATCAGCAAATTTTCCAAGCTCAGGAATATTATCCAGCTCTCCTCTTTTTCTTAAAGCGCCTGTCCATGCAAATATAGTAGCAATAGGGTTAGTAGATGTTTCTTCACCCTTAAGATGCTTATAATAGTGTCTCTGTACTGTTCCGTGTGCAGCTTCATACTCATAGTATCCATGAGGTGATACAAGAACAGAAGTCATCATTGAAAGTGAGCCAAATGCTGTGGCTACCATATCACTCATAACATCTCCATCATAGTTCTTGCAAGCCCAGATATATCCACCCTCTGAACGGATAACTCTTGCTACTGCATCATCTATAAGTGTATAGAAATATGTTATTCCTGCTTCTTCAAACTTAGTCTTATACTCAGCATCAAATATCTCCTGGAATATGTCCTTAAATGTATGGTCATACTTTTTAGAGATTGTATCCTTAGTTGCAAACCAAAGATCCTGCTTTGTCTCAAGTGCAAAATTAAAACAGCTTCTTGCAAAGCTCTCTATAGAATCGTTGAGATTGTGCATTCCCTGAAGAACACCTGCACCCTTAAAGTTATGAATAAGCTCTCTTGTCTCTTCACCAGCCTCATTAGTAAATACAAGTTCTGCCTTACCAGCTTCAGAAACCTTCAACTCAGATGCCTTATATACATCACCATATGCATGTCTTGCAATTGTGATTGGCTTCTTCCATGTCTTAACATATGGCTCAATACCCTTAACGATAATAGGGGCTCTGAATACTGTACCATCAAGCATGGCTCTTATTGTTCCGTTAGGACTCTTATACATCTCTTTAAGGTTATATTCTGTCATTCTTGCAGCATTAGGTGTAATTGTTGCACACTTTACTGCAACACCGTACTTCTTTGTAGCTTCTGCTGAATCTATAGTTACCTGATCATTAGTCTCATTTCTATGTACAAGACCTAAATCATAGTATTCTGTGTTAAGGTCAATAAAAGGAGTGAGCAGCTCGTCTTTGATAAGCTTCCACAATACTCTTGTCATCTCATCTCCGTCCATCTCTACAAGTGGAGTTGTCATCTTAATTTTGTCCATAATATAAAGAACCTCTCTTTCTTTTTCTTACCTGATTAATTATTATAATTTATTTCAAATGTTTTGTAAACAGAAACTGACTTGTATTAGCCTGATTACTTTGTTATAATTCATAAGTAATTTTTACACACTACATTTAACAATGCACAGATTGTGCAGTCATAATTATGGAGGTACAGATACATGTGTGGATTCGCAGGTTTTACTGGATACTTGGCTGATGGTGATGCTGTTCTTGAACGTATGATGAACAAAATTATTCACAGAGGCCCTGACAGTGCTGGTAAATACATTGATGATAAAGCATACATGGGCTTTAGAAGACTTTCTATCATTGACCTTGATAACGGAAGCCAGCCTATGTTTAACGAGAATAAGAAGATAGTAATAACATTTAACGGTGAGATATATAACTATCAGGATTTAAGAAAAGACCTTATTGAGAAAGGTCACGTATTTGCTAACAATTCAGATACTGAAGTTCTCATTCACTCATACGAGGAGTATGGCAAGGACATGCTTAACAAGCTTCGTGGAATGTTTGCATTCGTAATCTGGGACAGCGAGAAAGAAACTCTTTTCGGAGCAAGAGACTTCTTCGGAATTAAGCCTTTCTACTACACAGTTGCAGACGGCAACATGATATATGGTTCAGAGATTAAAAGTATCTTAGAGCATCCTGCTTATAAGAAAGAGGTTAATCCTGTTGCACTTGAGAATTATCTCACATTCCAGTACTCAGTACTTGATGAAACATTCTTCAAAGGAATATTCAAGTTGATGCCTGGCCATTGCTTTACATTCCACAAGGGTGAGCTTAACATTGAAAGATATTGGGAGCCTACATTTGATGCTGATGAGAGCAAGTCTTTAGATGAATTTGTTGATGAAATCGACGATGTTATGCATGATTCAGTTGAACACCATAAGATTAGTGATGTTGAGGTTGGTTCATTCCTCTCAAGTGGTGTTGATTCAAGCTATGTTGCTGCTACATTTAACGGTGACAAAACATTTACTGTTGGATTTGATTATGAAAAATACAACGAGATTGACTATGCCAAAGCTTTATCTGACAAAATTAAGATTGACAATTATTCAAAGCTTGTTTCAAGTGAAGAATACTGGGCTGCAATCCCTAAAATACAGTATCATATGGACGAACCTTTAGCTGACCCTGCTGCCATTGCACTTTACTTTGTAAGCCAGACAGCAGCCAAGCACGTAAAGGTTGCCATGTCAGGTGAAGGTGCTGACGAGTTCTTCGGTGGATATAACATTTACAGAGAACCACTTGACCTTGCAGAATTTCAGAAGCTCCCTAAGGGCTTAAGAAAAGGACTTGCCAATATTGCTAACGCTGTTCCATTCAAATTCAAGGGAAAAAGCTTCTTAAACAGAGCAAGCAAGACGGTTGAAGAAAGATTCATCGGTAATGCTTTCATGTTCAACGAAAAAGAGCGTGCCAAGATATTAAAGAATCCTACCGGCAAGTATGACCATAAGGAACTCACAAAGCCTTTCTATGATAAGGTTGCTGATAAGGATGATGTTACTAAGATGCAGTATATAGATATTAATTTCTGGCTGATAGGCGATATCTTGCTTAAGGCTGATAAGATGAGTATGGCTCATTCTCTTGAGGTAAGAGTTCCATTCCTCGATAAGGAAGTATTCAATGTTGCCCGTACCATTCCAACTAAGTATAAGGTTAATAAGAGCAATACCAAGTATGCTATGAGACAGGCTGCTCACAGACATCTTCCAGACATGGTTGCTGAGAAGAAGAAGCTTGGATTCCCTGTTCCTATCAGAATCTGGCTCAAGGATGAGAAGTATTACAATATGATTAAAAAGGCTTTCACAAGTGAAGCTGCTGAAAAATATTTTAACACTGATGAGATTGTTAAATATCTTGATGACCACAAAGAAGGTAAAGCAGATAATTCACGTAAGATATGGACAATTTACATGTTCCTTGTATGGTATGAAGATTTCTTCGGTAACGGAGTAAAGGAAGCTGCTTAATTTTTTATAATTATAATAACAATTAACCCCTGCCGCTAATGCGACAGGGGTTTTGTTATACTTAACACATATTCTGTTAATTACTTATTAGTCTCTTCTATAAATCTTTCAAGCTGCTTCTTGGCTGCACCACTCTTAATGATTTCTCTTGCTTTCTCTATACCTTCTTTCATTGTGATACCATCTGAAGCAAGATATATAGCTGCTCCTGCATTAAGAAGAACTACATCTGTCTTAGGACCTTCTGCACCTTCAAGAATATCTCTTGCAATCTGTGCATTAACTGCTGGCTCACCACCGACAAGATCTTCCTTCTTGCATCTTGTTAACCCAAATTCTTCAGGCTTAATAGTATATGTCTTAAATTCATCTCCCTTAAACTCACATACCTTTGTATCAGCACTAAGTGATATCTCATCAATACTGTCCATTCCATATATTGTCATAGCTCTCTTGCATCCCAAGTTATGTAATACATGTGCAAGTGGCTCAACAAGTTCCTCACTGTACACACCAAAAAGCTGCATAGAAGCTCCTGCAGGGTTAGCTAATGGTCCAAGTACATTGAATAATGTACGGATTCCAATTTCCTTTCTTACACTTCCTACGAATCTCATAGCTGGATGATATTTCTGTGCAAAAAGGAAACATATATTAATATCCTTAAGAATCTGTGCCATTCTTGCTGGTGCTGCATCTATCTTAACGCCAAGTGCTTCTAAGCAGTCTGCTGTACCACATTTACTTGAAGCTGCTCTGTTACCGTGCTTGGCAACTGGGATTCCTGCTGCTGATACTACTATAGAAGCTAAAGTTGATATATTAATTGAGTTAGAGCCATCGCCACCTGTTCCAACTATTTCGAGCACATCCATATCGTTAAGGAATTTCTCACAGTGTGACCTTAAAACCCTGGCTGATGCTGTAATCTCATCAATAGTCTCTCCTTTTGCTGCCAGTGCTGTAAGAAATGCTGCTTTCTGTGCATCAGTAGCTTCTCCTGTCATAATCTCTTCCATTACATCATTCATCTGGTCTGCTGTCAAATCTTCTTTCTTAACAAGCCTTGCAATAGCTTCTTTAATCATCTTTTTAGCCTCCTATAAACATATCTAAATGATAGCTTTAGTGTATTACTATAACGCCGTGCTGTCAATCCATATCAACTTACAAAGGTTATCAGTCTCAAACACCTGATCAAACAGAAATGACTCATAAAGAGCTTCCATATTATCCTCTGAATACTCTACCTGTCTTGAGAATATATGAACTGTATCTATTCTGTCATCAAATGTGAACCTCTTATTCTTTTTATACCACACAAGCATATCCATTTGACGAAGTATAATATAATTGGTTATAAACATCTTAGCCTTACCCACAACATCATAATCATACACCGACTTGGCAAAATATCTGAACACAAGATATGTTATGAAATTCCTATACTCATATTCTCTTTCAAGCATTGCTGTCATGAATTCATCTTCTGTTTCCTGATATGTTTCGTTGTCCATATTGTCATGGAATATCTCAACAATATCCGAAAGCATATCTTCCCATCTTGTATTAAGAACTTCCATATCCTCATATGAATACATAATGCTTCTTATGCTGTCCTGTATATCAACATCCTCGAAATTTTCACTGTCCGACTCTTCATTCATCTCCATAAGAATATGTTCAATATCACTCCTTCCAAATGTATTAACATACTCCTTAAGTCCGTCAAAGTCATCATCATTAATATATTCCTGCATTGCTGCACAATATTTTAATATAACAACCAGTTTTTCATTAACTGACATCTCTGTCATATCAAGTATCCTGAATATCTCATCTCTTGCTTTAAATATCTTAACTGCATAAGAACTATCAAACTCATCATCTTCCAGATACTGCTCATCACATGGCTTTAACACGGTTGTAAATGTTTTGTTTTCAGAAAATATAATTTTTTCCGCTTCCTCACATGCAAGTCCAACACCGCTTTCTTTGATTTCTCCATAATATTCAGAATATCTTGGAAACTGGTCACACACAACAGACAAATGTTCTGCGCCAAGCTCTTTATGTATTGTACATAAACCACAATCATCTAAAAGTCCGCAATGTCCATCTATAAGCTTAAAACAGTTAGAACCATCTTCACTCTTGGTAATATCAGCTCTTATTCTGTCGCCAAGTTCTCCTTCAAGGCTCATATAATAATCATAAGTATCGTCATCAATATCTATTTCCCAGCCGCCAACACAACAGTTATCCTTACATTCTGATGTTATACAGTGAAACTGGTCATAATAGAATGGAACTCTGAGTTTCATAATTCTTATCTTCTCCTTAGTCTGTAACAATATCAGCAACCTGATATCTTATAACTTTATCTACATCGGACAGCTTTACTTCTACCTGATGTCCGATTTTACCTGCACTAAACATTATAGTCTCGAAATCTCTAGCAGTTTCGTGGAATGTTGTAGAAAAAAACTTCTTCATTCCTATAGGTGAACAGCCACCATGCACATATCCTGTAAGAGGCAGCAGTTCTTTTGCTTTAATCATCTCTATTGATTTCTCTCCAACAGCCTTCGCTGCTTTCTTTAAATCCAGTTCCTTATTAACAGGCACAACAAACACATAATTTCTGCCTGTCTTACCAACTGTGACAAGTGTCTTGAAAGCCTGTGCCGGATTCTCATTAAGAACGGCTGCTATCTCGTCACCGCTTAACCCTTCTGCATCAGGACACACATGTGTCTTATAAGGCACCTTCTTCTGGTCTAGAACTCTGCATACATTAGTCTTATCATCTGATTTTCCCATAATTACTTTCCTCTGGCAATTCTATATCTGTCTCATTCTTTCAAGGCGGTCATGAAGCCTTCTTATATGCTCCATCTCTGCCTGACTCTCCATCTTTCTGTCAGAATAATAATATTCCACGCTGCCCTTCTTGTTACTATCAGCTTCCGTAAATATACCATTCTTAATAACAGTATTCTTAAGATTATTGGATACCCCTGTATTACCATCAACCATCTCCAAATCATCAGGAAACAGCTTTGCAAATGAATCCTTAAAATAGTTAAAATGTGTACAGCCAAGAACAAGTTCAGAATAATTCTCAAGATTGTATGGTGCAAATTGACATTTTAAATATGCAATTACATCTGATGAATCAAAATCATCATCCTGTGCGAACCTTACAAGTCTTGGCAGTGCCACTACATCTACAACATGCATGGCATCATACTTCTCTATAAGGCGCTTTAACTTCTCTCCCTTAGCTGTTACTGGTGTTGATACAACCATAACTCTTCTGCCTGATTCATGTATATGCTCAACTGCCGGTTTAACGGCAGGCTCAATACCTATAATTGGCAGCTTATACTTCTCTCTAAGATATGATATTGCTGCACTTGTCGCAGTATTACAAGCAAGTACAATTGCCTGACATCCTTTACCAACAAGAAAGCCGACTGCATGATCAACCAGATTTCTTACTTCTTCTCTTGTTTTCTCACCATATGGAACATTATCCACATCAGCATAAAATATGTAATCAGCCTCTGGCAGTGTAATCATTGCCTGATGCAGCACTGACAGACCGCCTATACCTGAGTCAAATATTCCTATCTTCATATTGCTACAAACCTCTATGTTCTAATCATTATATACTTTACAATAAACGATCATCTTATCCTTTAATATCTTAACCCTGCTCGGACGTATCTCCCCCGCAAATATTTTATCTGCAAAATCAGTAAATAGATATTTCTGCAACAACACCTTAAGCTGCTTATTACCTGATCTTCTTATAGCAGATACAATCCACACAGCAATGAATAATACCAGCCATACCCACACGGGAACATACTCCATAATTCCAAGCGCATACTTTCCAGCAAGCATGAATCCTATTGCACAGAATATAACCACATATACAACAGCCCATATATATGCTTTCACCCATCCAATTGCTCCCAGTATTTTCAGCCTGTTCGTAATCTTTCTGTAATTCTCTGATTCCTCTATAGTTATTGGTAATTCAATTATCTCCATAACAATCCTTACCTTTCTTAGCATTTAATAATGATTATAAGCCTTGAAGTGAAAGTATTCAAGTTTACTTCCAATTCAAGGCTTATTAATTAATAATCACTCAGAACTTCTTCCACATGTTTTATGGAAATTTCCAGAAAATTAGAGATTTCATAGTCTGGAACGCCATTATCATGAAGTATGAATATTAATTCATCAATACTTGTGCCTTTTCTTCGTTCCATCATAATAAAATGTTTAACCTGAGTCTCGTCCATACCACACCTCACACATCACATATTATTCAATTATTCCGTATCGAAACTTTTGGATATTATATCAAAAACATTTCTAATCCGTCAAGCATTAAGAATCTTTTCTAACATATGCACTCTGTTAAATGGAAATGAAAAATAATATCCATCAACAAAATCTGATGTCTTAGTGATTATCTCCTTTGCAATCTGTATTCCTGTATCTTCGCCTTCCTCTTTAGTCATATCTGCACTATATCTTGCAAGTATCTCATCAGTAACATTAATACCTGTCATCTCATTTTTCATAAATGTTGCATTACGAAGACTTACAAATGGCATTATTCCACAGAGAATCCTTGCACCTGTCTCTTCTTTAATCTTACGGAGCCTGCTTATATCTTCATCAGAAAACACAGGCTGCGTCATGAAAAATGTAGCACCTGCCTCCATTTTCTTCTTCACGCGGGCGAGTTCCACTTTGAAATTAACTCTTCCCTGATTGATTGCACCACCATATATAACTGGTTTATCTGCAAACTGGTCCTGATTCATATCACTTATTATATTCATAAGTCCGACAGAATCAAAATTAAACACACTCTTAACACTGGATCTTACCATTGAAGGAATAGGATCTCCTGTGATAACAAGAAAATTATTAATATTGTTGATATGAGCTCCAAGAAGCTGCGAACGCATGGCAATAGCATTCTTGTCGCGGCAGCATATATGCGGCATAACACACATTCCTGTCTCTCTTGAAACCTTTTCCGCCATAAGTATCGAATCTGCTCTTGTTCTTCCTGATGGTGAATCAGGGAATGTCAGAACATCAACCCCACTTTTCTTCATCAAAAATGCTGCATCCATAATCTTCTCATCATCCACACCAAGAGGTGGTGCAAGTTCTACAGCAATAAGCTTTCTTCCTTCTTTTCCCTTATAAAACGCACAATCTATAAAAGTTCTATCCCCCTGCTCTTCATTGTCATGCTTAATGTCACGGGAATGAGAAACTTCTGCCGTTAAAGCAGTCATCTGTCTTATATATTCAGGAGTTGTTCCACAGCAGCCGCCAATAATATCAGCTCCTTCTTCTGCCATATCTTTCATAATCTGTGCAAAGTAACCTGCATTATTATCCGCAAAAACCATTCTTCCGCTTACAACCTGAGGATAACCTGCATTAGGAAGTACTGCAAAATACTTATCATTTCTGTTTATCAGATTCTGGACAAGCTTCTTCATATGTCCTGGTCCTACACCACAGTTAAATCCACAGGCATCTATATACTGATTCTTTGCAGCCTCGTCTATCAGTTTTCTTGCACTGTATCCGGAACTACTGTACCCAAACTGATTAATCGCAAACTGTGTAATGACAAAGCATTTATCCCCCACTGCTTCAATAGCTTTATTAATAAAACTAAGTTCAGGGAATGTCTCGAACACAAATATATCAACACCAAGTTCTTTGAATGTGTTAACGATATCAACATACTCATTCTCTATATATTCTTTATCAAACATATTCTCACCAGGTATCGGACCTATATCTGCTGCAACAAGAACCCCCATCCCCTTGCATGCTTCCCGTGCTATCTTCACGGCGCATCTTATATTGTTTCGTACATCATCTATATCCTGTCCAAGACTTACTGTATTACTTGCAAATGTATTCGTTCTTATAATCTGTGCACCAGCCTCAATGTATGCCCTGTGAATAGCAAGAACCCTGTCTGGTGCAGATACATTGGCCATCTCCGGAAGGCTTCCTTCATCATATATCTTCGCATAATATGTACCAAATGCACCATCAGCATTAATTCTTGAACTCTTTAATCTTTCTTCGAGCAATCCTGCTGTATTAGAATATTTCATAATCAATCCCCTGTTCTTATCGTTTAACTTAAAAAGGAGCCACTGCTAAAGCAGTGACTCCAAAATTGTATCATTATTAAGTTTAATTTGCACTAAAAATTAAAGGAAAATATACTTCAATATGAACAGCAATGCAAGCACGTACATAAGTGGAGTAATCTTCTTAGCCTTTCCAGCAACAACATTAACAATAACATACGAAATAACACCAACTGCAATACCTTCTGAAATGCTGTACATAAGTGGCATACAGATAAGGCAGAGGTAAGCCGGTATACTCTCTGTTAAATCATTAAAATCAATTTCAACAACCGCACTAACCATAAGGAATCCTACAAAAATAAGTGCCGGAGCTGTTGCAAATCCAGGAATTGTAGTAAATACAGGTGCAAATATAATTGCAATAAGGAATAAGAAGCCTGTTACAACTGAAGAAAGTCCTGTTCTTCCGCCTTCTGCAACACCTGATGAACTCTCAACAAATGTTGTTGTTGTAGAAGTACCAAGGATGGCACCTGCACTTGTTGCGATAGCATCAGCTAAAAGAGCCTGCTTAATTCTAGGAAGTCTTCCGTTCTCATCAAGCATTTTAGCCTTATTGGCAACACCGATAAGTGTTCCAAGTGTATCAAACATGTCAACAAAAAGGAATGAGCACATAATAACAATAAAATCTAATATATTAATATTAAGACCCTTAAGGTTAAAGCACTGTCCAAATGTCTGGCTGATAGCTGTGATATCAAAGCTTCTCCATGAAGGAATAAGTGAATAGAATCCTGCTGCCGCATCAACCTTATAAAGTCCTGTAAGCTGGCAGATAATACCAAGCACCCATGTTGCAACGATACCGATAAGGATAGAACCCTTAACATGCTTTACATAAAGAATAGCAATGATAAATGTACCGATAACTGCAAGTAAAGCACCTATTCCTACTGTGTTAAAATTAGTTCTGAAATTAACAACAGTAACCTTTGTTGACTCACTTGCAACAACTAGGTTAGCACCCTGAAGTCCGATAAATGCCACAAAAAGACCGATACCTACTGATACACCCTTCTTTAATGTTGTAGGAATTGCGTTAAATATAGCTTCACGAACATTAGTAAGTGAAAGCACAATAAATACAAGTCCTTCAACAAATACAGCAAAAAGTGCTACTTTCCAGCTATATCCCATGCTTCCGCATACTGTATACGCAAAATATGCGTTAAGTCCAAGTCCTGGAGCAAGCGCAAAAGGATAATTAGCAAGGAAAGCCATTGCAAAACAACCTATAGCAGATGCTATTGCAGTCGCCATAAGAATTGCATTAGAATCCATTCCTGATGCTGACAGAATAGATGGATTAACAGCCAGAATATAAGCCATTGTCATAAATGTTGTAATTCCAGCTACAACCTCAGTTCTTACACTGGTGTTGTTTTCCTTAAGTTTGAACAGTTTGTCCATTTCAACCTCCATAATTTTATAAATATTAAAAATACTTAATAATATTAACATATTCTTCTCAATTTTACGACAACTTTTTTATTAGACATATATCTTTTCTAATAAAATCCCCCACTAAAAGGGGGAAGCACATTCAATAGCAAAATAGTACTATAGCATTGTACTTTATTTACACACCTGTGAATTGGACGTGAACACAGGTTTTGGGATACATCCATTTATGAAAAACATGAATAAAGCCATATATGCAGTTGGGAGACCTGCATATATGGCTTTATTTTATTTCTTATCTACTAATTCTGTTGTACAGAAAGGACATCTTGTTGCCTTAACAGATATCTTGCTGAAGCAGTATGGACAATCCTTTGTAGTTGGAGCCGGTTCTTCTTTCTTCTTACCTAAGCTCATCATCTTGTTCATTGCTTTAACTAAAAGAAACAGAACAAATGCCATAATAAGGAAGTTAATAACTGCTGTTATGAATGAACCATAATCAAACACAACTCCTCTTATTGTAAATGTACCACCAACAGTAACGCCTTCTCCATTAGTACCACCTGTAACTACGGCAATAAGTGGATTAATAAAACTGCTTGTAAGTGCTGTTACGATACTCTGGAATGCAGCACCGATAATAACACCGACTGCCAGGTTCATAACATTTCCTTTCAATGCAAATTCTTTGAATTCCTGAATGAATTTTTTCATTGTGTTTTCCTCCCGTATATTATTGATTAATCTTTGGAACAATTATAATGTCTTTAATTTTCCCCTTATATCCTCTACCGTTTCAACAATATAATCTGCTCCTGCTATCTCAAGCTCCTGTTCTTCTGCAAAACCGTATCTTACTCCCATAGAATCAATTCCAGAAGCTTTCGCACCCAGTATATCATCCTTTCTGTCACCTATCATTATAGCCTTGGATTTAGCCATAGTAATATCATCGTCTCCTGTTAACCCTGCTTCAGAAAGTCTTACGAATACTTCATTAATAACCTGATTCTTATGACGGCGTTCTCCGCCTTCTAATTCACTTCCTACTGCAACATCAAAATATCCATCTATATTAAAATGCTTCAGTATTCTTGGAACATACATCTCCGGTTTACATGTTGCAAGAGCAACAATATATCCGTCATTCTTTAAGTCCGCAAGCAGCTTGTCTATTCCGTCAAATAACACATTCTCATAGATACCTGTGTCAGAATATCTCTCACGGTAATAGTCAACCGCCTTAAGTGCAGTTTCTTTATCAAAGCCATAAAACTTTTCAAAGCTTTCATCAAGTGGTGGCCCTATAAATCTTCTCAACATAGCCTGGTCATTCTCCTTAATTCCAAGCCTGTTCAATGCATGCTGCACACATTTAGTAATTCCTTCGCTTGAATCTGTAAGTGTTCCATCCAAATCAAACAATATATACTTCTTAGTCATATCTGCTCCATTATCTCATTAGTTCACTATAATTCTTAATATTATAATCTGCCACATCACATATTAAATCCCAGTCATCTGAAGAGGCCTCATCATACACTGCAACAACTGTAAATCCACCGCTTTTAGCTCCCATTGCTGCTGAAAGAACATCTTCAAATACAATACAGTCCTTTATATCATATCCAGCTTTTCCAGCCGCCTTAATATAGACATCAGGAAATTTCTTTCCTCTCACGACCTCATTAGTCTGTGTAAATGCATCAAAGAAACCATATATTCCGTTACGTCTTAAGCATGGCTCAAAAAGTGCCCTGTCTGATGATGTTGCCGAAACAATCTTAAGACCATTATTATGCATTTTCTCAATAAATTCTTTCACATACGGTTTTAATATAACTTTATCTGTATACGCTTCAAGTGCCGCTTCATACCATTCCTTCATTATCTCATCTGTTGATTCCGGAAGGTTATATTTCTGTTTCGTGTATATTGAACCGGATTCAAATGTATGTGTTTTGATTTCCTGCATGTATTCTTTGGTAACAGGAATTCCTCTTTTTCCAAGGAAATCCATGTCAACCTTAGCCCATACCTGCGTAGAATCAAGTATCGTTCCGTCCAGATCGAATATAATACACTGATAATTACTAAGATTCAACATGGATATATCCTCCAAAATTATCTATAAGTAAATCTTTTCTCAACATCTACTGTATATTCATCTGTATACTTCTTGATATACTCTGAATATTTCTGATTAAGGAGTGTTGACTTAATTGTATCATCATCTGAACCATCATATGATCTGCTTATGTAATATACAATATAGAAGCATGAATTGTCATCATCTTCAATAACTGTAAGGTCGCCCTCTTTTCTTTCCGAAGAAGCAATCCAGTCTGCACAAGCTTCCTCAATATTGCTCTTCTTAGTCTCTGAAACTAGAGAAGCTCCATCATCCACATATGTATCATCTCCAGCTTCTGCATATACTCTGCACTGGCTGATGAAATCTAATTCTGTGCTTACACCTGCGGCAAATGCATTAGCTTTTTCCTTAGCAGCTGTCATATCATCTGTATCAGAACTGTTAGCTTTTACTGTAAAGGTTCTGTACTCGAATTTATCGTATGTATCCTTATTGTCCTCATAATATGAACTTACTTCAGTATCTGTTGCTACAAGAGTTTCTGTTAACTGCTTCTGATATGCTGTGCTCTTAAGATAATCTTTTAAGAACTCCTTAACTCTCTTTTCTGTAGCTCTCTTACCAAACATCTGCTTAAGGTAATCTGAATATGATGTATCAGCTTCATTAGCTGCATCCTTAATCTTACCTATAAACTCATCATAATCTGCATCAGCATTATCATATGTAAATCCGTTAGCATCTGCATCTTCTAATAAAGCTTTAGTTTCTTTAATAGTTGATACTGCAGTATTAGCAAAGAAATCATACCATGTATAATCAGTTGAATATTCCTGGCTCTTATCTGACTGGCTTGTTTTATATCCCATATAAGATGAATAATAATCGCCATATGTCATAGTTCCATATAAAGTAGAATTAAGATTGTTAGTCTTGGCAATTCCATAATAGAAATCAAACTCAATCTGACTTATCTTGTCATCATTAACTTCAATATAATTATTATAAATGCTGTTAATCTTAATTCCGGCTGCTGTACCGCATCCAAGTATTATTCCTGCTACAACTGCAATACACACCCATTTGGTAATAAATCTTCTCTTAGCTTCTTTTCTTTCTTCTTCTTTTCTTTTCTGCATCTTACGGTCGTATTTAGTAACAACCTTCTCTGATGCTGCATTATTGTTTGCCATAATGTCCTCCCTATTCATATCCGTTAATTTCTTTAATTCTGTCTAACTGCTTCATCCACTCATGTGAACTTGCATCACTTGGCATTCTCAAATCGCCTCTTGGTGATACTGCAACTGAACCAACCTTAGGTCCGTCAGGCAGACACGAGCGCTTAAACTGCTGCGCAAAAAATCTCCATGTGAACGTTCTTAGCCACTTATAGATAGTTTTATCATCATATTCCCCTGCAAATGCGTACTTTGCTATTCTGAATATCTTCTCAGGCTCTGCACCGAATCTTAGCATGTGATACATAAAGAAATCGTGCAGCTCATATGGTCCAACCAGATCTTCTGTCTTCTGTGCAATAGTGCCATCTTCCTTAGGAGGAAGAAGTTCAGGACTAACCGGAGTATCAAGTACATCATTAAGTACTGCTGACAAATCTTCATTGCCACATGTATCTGCATAAAACTGTACCAGATGTCTTACAAGCGTCTTAGGAACTGATGCATTAACTCCATACATAGACATATGGTCACCATTGTATGTTGCCCATCCAAGTGCCAGTTCTGACATATCGCCTGTTCCAATCACCATGCCGTTAGTCTGGTTGGCAATATCCATAAGTATCTGCGTTCTCTCCCTTGCCTGTCCATTCTCATAAGTCACATTATGAATATTCTCATCATGTCCGATATCTTCAAAATGCTGTCTTACAGCCTTCATGATATTGATTTCCCTAAGTGAACAGCCAAGCTGCTTAGTAAGCTTGACAGCATTATTATATGTTCTGTCAGTTGTACCAAAGCATGGCATTGTAATACAATGTATTCCGCTTCTGTCAAAACCACAAAGGTCGAATGCCCTTACAGTCACAAGAAGTGCCAGTGTAGAGTCAAGTCCGCCCGATATTCCGATTACTGCATTCTTACAATTCGTATGTTCAAGTCTCTTCTTGAGTCCATATGACTGGATATTAAGAATTTCCTCACATCTTGAATCTCTTTCCTTCTTATCAGAAGGTACAAAAGGAGCTTTATCAAAATATCTTATAAGCTCTAGTTCTTTATTGATAAGATTCTGTGCCTGCACCTCTGTATATGTGCTGTTCTCATCAACTGCATATGTACTCATTCTTCTTCGCTCAGAGCATATTCTCTGGACATCGATATCAGCATATACAGACTCATCAGCAAATTTATGTGCTTCTGCAAGAACTGCACCATTCTCACATATAAGATTATGTGCTGAGAACACAATATCCTGAGTGGATTCTCCTCCTCCAGCACTTGAGTACACATATCCGCATACAAGTCTTGCAGACTGTCCAGAAACAAGCTGTTTTCTGTAAGTGTCCTTGCCGATTGTCTCATTGCTTGCAGATGCATTAACAATAATTGTTGCCCCATTCATTGCATGCTTTATACTTGGTGGCTGTGGTGTCCACAAATCCTCACATATCTCAACGCCAATCTTAACCTTTCTGTTATTATCAAATGTAAATAATAATTCACTTCCAAAAGGAACCTCTTCTCCATCAACATCCACATATACACATTCGTTAAATCCAGGTGTAAACTGTCTTCTTTCATAGAATTCCCCGTAATTAGGAAGATACATCTTAGGAACCATGCCAAGAATACATCCATTCATAATACCTGCAACAACATTATAAAGCTTTCCATTCATCTCATACGGGAGTCCTACAAAGCTTATCATTCCCTTTACAGTTTCTGAAAAATGCTTTAATATAACAAGACCTTCTAATGCTGAATCTAACAATCTGTCATGTAAGAATAAATCATTACATGTATAACCTGTTATGCACATTTCTGGAAAAACAGCTATCGCAGTATCTTTCTTATGTGCTTCACTCATAAGTCTCTTAATATTCTCTATATTATACTCACAGTCGGCCACTTTAATCTTCGGAGTCATGGCTGCTGCTCTTATATATCCATCTTTCAATTTTCCCTCTCTTTCAATATATGTTCTTTCTGTCAAACATTAAAATTATATCAGACAAGGTCTATATTTACAATAAAGGTCACAAAAAAGTCACTTTTCATTATCCGTTTGATACACAAGTGTCACGCCGCTTTCCTGCTCTTTGGGCTCATTGCATCCTGCCAGCGTTGTTATCATGCTTATAATAACCACCAATACCAATAATATTGCTGTCACCTTTTTCTTTATTTCATCTTCCAACATAAAAAACCTCCACCATTCATAAATCTATTATGAACCGGCAGAGGTCTTATTATTCCTTATATATGCTTATTCAATTACGGCTGCACTGACCTTTATTACTCTGTGTCCAGCTAAGAGCTTATTCTCAATCTTATAGAATGCAACTACCTTAAGAGGCTTGCCATCTTTAGAAACAAACTCCTGTACATAGCTTACATATCTCTTATCTATGAACTTTTCTCTTAACTCTGTTATTACTTCCTCATACTCAACGCTTGGTACGAACTGCTTAAATACAATTCCCGCCTCAAAATCATCTTCTGTGTATCCAAGAAGCTCTGTAAATCCATCATCAATATCAATAATCTTACCGCTTCTCATCTCCATAGAAAACTGTGTAAAAGGAATTGCTTTCATTACTTCTGCCATAATTATTCTCCTTATCCGTGAAAACTACTTAGAAAGTGTTGCAAGACGCTCAGTTACCTGCTCAAGCATCTGTGTATATTTTACCAGCTTTGCCTTCTCTTCGTCAATCTTTGCCTGAGGAGCTTTTGATGTAAACCTCTCATTGTTAAGCATTCCGTTACATCTCTTGATTTCGCCCTGTAATCTGCCTTCCTCTTTCTTAAGTCTCTCTATTTCCTTGTCGATATCAACGAGCTCTGCGAAAGGAATATAGATAACAGCATCCGGTATAACTGTTGAAACAGCATCATCTGGAATTCCAGCCTTGTCAGCCTGAACCTTAACCTCGCTTGCATATGCAAGTGTTCCAAAGAAGCCAAGTGAATTGTTAAATATGTTCTTAACATCTTCACTTGCTGAAACAACATATACAAGTGCCTTACGACTAGGAGCGACATTCATGTCTGCACGAAGATTTCTTATGTTACGTACAGCTTCCTTAATTGTCTCAATAGCCTTCTCCTCTGCTGCGAAGTTGTTAGCTTCATCATATACAGGCCATGAAGAAATCATGATTGACTCTTCCTCGTCCTGAATATTGCAGAATATTTCTTCTGTAATGAATGGCATATATGGATGAAGCAGCTTAAGTGCATCTATAAGAACAGTTTTTAATGTCCAGATAGCTGCTGTCTTTGTCTCGTCTGCATCATTGTAAAGTCTTGGCTTAACCATCTCAATATACCAGTCACAGAATTCTTCCCAGATAAAGTCGTTAAGCTTGGCAACAGCAATACCAAGTTCGTACTTCTCCATATTATCTGTAACTTCTTTGATAAGTCCATTCATCTTAGAAAGAATCCACTTATCAGCATCTGTTAAGTTAGCAGGTCTTTCATCTGTAGCCTTAATCTTGTTATCAGGATCATTCATCATGATAAATCTTGAAGCATTCCATACCTTATTGGCAAAATTACGGCTAGCCTCAACTCTTGACCAGTAGAAACGCATATCATTACCAGGTGCATTTCCTGTGATAAGAGTGTATCTTAATGCATCTGCACCATATTTATCAATAACCTCAAGCGGATCAATACCATTTCCTAATGACTTACTCATCTTTCTTCCCTGGTCATCTCTTACAAGACCGTGGAATAATACCTTGCCAAATGGCTTCCTGCCCATATGCTCATAGCCTGAGAATATCATTCTGATTACCCAGAAGAATATAATATCATATCCTGTTACAAGCACATCTGTAGGATAGAAGTAATCAAGTTCAGGTGTCTTATCTGGCCAGCCAAGTGTTGAGAATGGCCATAATGCTGATGAGAACCATGTATCAAGTGTATCAGGATCCTGTTCAACATTAGCACTTCCACACTTAGGGCATGTGCATACCTTATCTCTTGAAACAGTCATTTCTCCACAATCCTTGCAATAGTATGCAGGAATTCTGTGTCCCCACCAGAGCTGTCTTGAAATACACCAGTCTCTGATATTGTCTGTCCAGTTATAATATGTCTTATCCATAGAAGCAGGGATAAGTTCAATATCACCATTCTTAACGCCCTCAACAGCAGGCTTGATAAGCTCGTCCATCTTAACGAACCACTGCTGCTTAATCATTGGCTCAACAGTTGTCTTACATCTGTCATGAGTACCAACATTGTGTGTATGGTCTTCAACTCTTACTAAAAGTCCAAGTGCATCAAGGTCAGCTACCATAGCCTTTCTTGCTTCATATCTGTCCATGCCTGCATACTTGCCGCCAAGATTATTAATTGTAGCATCATCATTTAAAATGTTAATCTCTGGTAAATTATGTCTCTTACCAACCTCAAAATCGTTAGGGTCATGTGCTGGAGTAATCTTAACTACACCTGTACCAAATTCCTTATCAACATAAGGGTCTGCAATAATAGGTATTGTTCTGTCTGTAAGTGGAAGTTCAACTTCCTTTCCAACAAGGTCTGTGTATCTTTCATCATCTGGATTAACAGCCAGGGCTGAATCTCCAAGTAATGTCTCTGGTCTTGTTGTTGCAATCTCAACATATCTTCCCGGCTCTCCAACTACAGGATAGTTGATATGCCAGAAATGTCCTGCCTGCTCCTCATGCTCAACCTCTGCATCTGATATAGAAGTATTACATACCGGACACCAATTAACAATTCTTGAGCCCTTGTATATAAGTCCTTTCTCATAGAGCTTGATAAATACTTCCTGAACAGCCTTAGAACAGCCTTCATCCATAGTGAATCTCTCTCTGTCCCAGTCACATGATGAACCAATCTTCTTTAACTGGCTTGTGATAGTTCCACCATATTCCTTCTTCCATTCCCATGTTCTCTTTAAGAAGCCCTCTCTTCCAAGCTCATGCTTGTCAATTCCTTCTTCCTTAAGAGCATTAGTAACCTTAACCTCAGTTGAGATTGAAGCATGGTCAGTTCCAGGAATCCAGAGAGCTTCATAGCCCTGCATTCTCTTGAATCTGATGATAATATCCTGCATAGTGTTATCAAGCGCATGACCCATATGCAACTTACCTGTAATATTAGGTGGTGGCATAACAATAGTAAATGGTTTCTTATCTCTGTTTACTTCTGCATGAAAATACTTCTTTTCAAGCCACTTGTGATATAATCTGTCTTCGATTTCAGACGGATTATAATTCTTTTCCAATTCCTTGCTCATAATTAATCTCCTTTTTAATATTGCATTCCGGGTTCTTTCCCAATTATGTGCTCGCAGCTCATATGCCAGAATTTCATTCTGGCATTGTCGCGGCGCTCCTCGAGAGCCCATACAAAGTTCTCAGTTCGTGCAAGCACGACTGCGAACTTTCCATGACTTCTCTCATCGCTGCTCGCGCAAAAAAGCCCTTTGCAGGGCATATACTCTGCAAAGGGCGTAAATAAACTTATTAACGCGGTACCACCTTTGTTTAATTATCTTGTGATAATCCTCATTACTCCTTAACGCGGAATACGTCACAGCCTACTTAAATCAACAGTTCAGCCATGCGGCTCCAAAGCTACCTTCCATATCATTATTACCTGAACCATCTTCCAGCCAGTGAACGGTTCTCTCTGTCGGATAAGGATATGTACTCCTCTTTTTCAATGCCTTTAAATATAAAATTCTTTTCTATCTTAATATCTGACAGAAAAAAATGCAAGCATTTTATTCAGGAACTTCAATCTGCTTAATATTAAACTCATTACCCTGAATAAGATATGTGTGCTTACTGCCACAATTCGGACAGACTTTGGCGTATTTCACAGTCTCATAAGTTTCCCCGCAGTCCTCGCAGTAAGTTATACCCGGAATTATCTCGACTTCCATCTCACAGTCCTTTACAAGTTCTTCTTTCTTGCAAGCCCACTTCCAGCAGTCTGTAAGATATTCTTCTACAACTCCTGATACTTCGCCAAGCTCAATTGTAACTTTAGATATGCTTGAAACATCATTATCTGAAGCTACTGCTTTGAGGTCATCTATTATGTGAAATACTACGCCTAATTCATGCATACATTTTAGTCCTTTTTCTTTTTGAATTTAATCTTGATTGCCTGCTTTGCACCATATGGAAGAATGTACTTAAGCTTATCCTCACTTCTTCTCATTGTAGAACACTCTGGCAGGTCTCTCTGAAGATGAATAGCATCAAACTCACACTTTGTTGTACAGATACCACAGCCTACGCACTGGTTCTCATCAACGATTGTTGCACCACAGCCCAAGCATCTTGCAGTTTCTTTCTTAACCTGTTCCTCTGTGAATACACCTGCATCACTTCTGAATGACAGCTTATCAACTCCTGACTTCTTAGCTGGGCGCTGACGGCCTGTATTGTCATACTTCTCAACGCTGTAATCATCCTTATCAAGTTCAACATAATAGTTAGGATCCCTGCCTATTGTAAGTGAGCTGTGTGGCTGTACATATCTGTGAATAGATATAGCCCCCTGCTTACCTGCCGCAATAGCATCAATAGCGAATTTAGGACCTGTATATACATCACCACCGACAAAGATATCCGGCTCTGCTGTCTGATATGTAACCTTGTCAGCAACAGGATAATTACCATGCCAGAATTCAACCTTAGTACCCTCAAGAAGGCTGCCCCATTCAATTGCCTGTCCGACAGACATTATCACATTGCTGCATTCTATTGTCATAGTCTCATTCTCATCGTACTGTGGATTGAATCTTCCATCTGCATCCTTAACAGAAGTACATTTCTTAAATACGATGCCTGTAACCTTGCCATCTTCTGTAAGGATTTCTTTAGGTCCCCAGCCACCAATAATATTGATACCTTCTGATTCAGCAGTCTCAATCTCTTCTGGAAGTGCTGGCATAATGTCTCTTGTCTCAAGAGATACCTGTGAAACCTTAGGTGAACCACAACGTATTGCTGTTCTGGATACATCAATGGCAACATTACCACCGCCAATGACTACTGTGTCACCTGTAAGCTTATAGCTTTCATCATCAGTTGTTATATGGAGAAGCTCAACGCCAGTCATAACTCCCTTAGCATCTTCTCCGGCAACGCCAGTCTTTCTACCGCCCTGACATCCAACTGCAACATAAAATGCTTTATAGCCCTGTTCGCGAAGCTGTTCGATTGTGATATCCTTACCTACTTCAACACCACATTTTATCTCAACACCCATAGCCCGTAATACATCTATCTCTGCCTGTACGATATTCTTCTCCATAACAAATGAAGGAATACCATATACAACCATACCGCCCGGTTCTTTATTCTTCTCGAATACAGTCACATTAGTATAGCCTTTCTCTGCAAGGTAATATGCACATGAAATACCAGCCGGACCTGCTCCTATAATCGCAACCTTCTCGTCAAAATATCCCTTAGTTGCAGGAACAACCTTTTCTGGAACATATCTTGTTTCTGCATTGATATCTAACATTGCTATATATTTCTTAACTTCATCAATAGCAATTGACTCATCAATAGTTCCCCTTGTACATGCGTCTTCACAACGCCTGTTACAGACATAACCACATATTGCAGGAAGTGGATTGTTCTTCTTGATAAGAGCGAGTGCATCCTGATATCTTCCCTGTGCAGCCATCTTTAAATAGCCCTGTACAGCAATATGGGCTGGACAGGCTGTCTTACATGGAGCAGTCCCTGACTCATGTGTATTGATTCTGTTCTTGTCCCTGTAGTCCTCTGACCACATGTGTCTGCCCCACTTCTGTTCTGAAGGAAGCGGCATCTTAGGATATGTAACCTCTGAGCCGTCCTTTCTGCAAAGCTTCTGTCCAAGAGACAATGCACCTGCAGGACAGTATTCAACACAACGTCCACATGCAACACAGTTCTGCTTGTTAACATGTGCAACATATGCTGAACGTGACATATTAGGAGTATTGAAAAGCTGTGATGTCCTAAGCGCATAACAGACATTAACATTACAGTTACATATAGCAAATATCTTATCTTCACCATCAATATTAGTTATCTGGTGAACAAATCCGTTATCCTCTGCCTTCTTGAAAATCTCAAGCGCTTCTTCCTTAGTGATGTATCTTCCGCCTTTGCCAGTCTCAACGACATAATCAGCCATATCACCTACAGCAACACACCAGTCAGCAGGATCATCTGCACATCCCTCGTCAAATGTCTTTCTTGATTTACGGCATGAACATGGGCTTGCTGCATATTTGCCCTCGTATTTATCAAGCCAGTATGAAATCTTCTCAAGCGAGATGGCTTCATTACACATATCAACTTCCTTCTGTACAGGAATGACATGCATACCGATTCCGGCACCTCCTGGTGGAACCATATGTGTAAGTCCCTCAAGAGGAATACGGCTCATACGCTCAAAGAATCTTCCCATCTCAGGATGTTCCTCTAAGACAGCATCATTCATATTAGCAAATTCCGCACTTCCAGGAACAAACATAGGAAGCACATACTGTTTCTCGTGCTTTGGATTCTCCCAGTTATACTCGATTACACCATTAAAAGCCATCTTATTAAGAAGCTCCTCTAGATACTTCTCATCCATACCTGTAATCTTAACAAGTTCAGGAAGTGTCTTTGGCTTACGCACTCCCATCTTTAATGCAACCTCAGCCATCTCATCAGTACAGATTGCTGCAAGTCCCCAGTACTCAGGGTCATCTGCTGTGAGCTTCTCCAATCCAAGCTTTATTGCTGCCCTGTCAGTAACCATCTTTCCAAGTTTAAGGATTGGTTCCCTTACAGGAAGCTCAGGATGTGGATTCTTAAATTCAACATTCTTAGTATTCTCTGCCATAAATCATCCTCCGTTATTCTTTCCTCTGGCAAATGCCGGATTCTTTATTAACTGCACAATAAGCGGAATAACCATCAGAACCCATACTATAGGCTCTGAAACTATAACACCCCAGTATCCCATTAATGGAACAAGTGTAAATGTTATAACAACCTTTCCTGCAAGCTCAATCCCACTTGATATGATAGGCGTAAGCCTGTCACCTATTCCCTGCAGTGAATTTCTTATGATAGTTATCATCGCTGTCACAAAATAAAGCAGCGAGTCAACTCTTAAATACAGCGTTGCTGTATCTATTACATTTCTGTTATCCGAACTTATAAGCATTTTAACAAATGCAGGAACTATCGTATAAGATGTGATTACACATAACACACACCATACCCATCCCATAAGAATAGATGTTAATATGCCCTTTCTTATTCTTTCATACTTTCCTGCTCCAAGATTCTGTCCACAAAAGGTTGCCATCGTAGTTCCCAGCACACCGAACATCATCATGAAAAGCTCTGATAATCTTCTTGCAGTAGTATGGGCAAGAATTATATCCTGTCCAAATGAATTGATTGCACTCTGCAATGTAACAGAGCCAATTGATACAAGACTGCTCATAAAGCCCATGGAACAGCCTGTTGACATAAGTTTTCCACACAGACTGGCATCACTCTTAAAATCTTTTCTGCTAATCCACAATATGTCATATCTCTTAAGTGAATACACAAGACAGGCTATAAGTGCAATAAACTGTGAAAGCACTGTTGCAACCGCTGCGCCCCTTACTCCCATAGGTATAACCTTAAGGAAAAATAAATCTCCCCCAATGTTAAGTACAACTGATATCCCTAAAAATATAAGTGGAGTAAACGAATCTCCTATCGACCTTAACAGGGCTGCACAGACATTGTAAAGCATAAGTATTGTCATGCCTGCAAATATTATAAATATATAATCATAGGCTTCCTTTAACAAATTCTCTGGTGTGTTAAGTACTTTCAGAAGAGGTCGTAAAAATATCAGCACAACCACTGTCAGACCTGCTGATATCATAATTCCATATTTGAACGAACCTGCAACTGTTCTCTTAAAATTAGCTGTATCTCCTGCCCCAAAAAACTGTGCAGCAATAACAGCAAATCCATTAGTCAGTCCCTGTAAAAAGCCTATAACAAGGGTGTTCACTGAGTTAGTAGACCCTACAGCCGCCAGTGAACTTTCTCCTAATACATACCCTATAATCTTGGTATCCACAAGATTATAAGTCATCTGAAGCAGCGAGCCTATAAAAACCGGTAATGCAAACCAGAATATAAGCTTAGTTATACTTCCCTTAGTTAAATCTTTCATACAAATATTCCTATATAGTTCTTAATTCTACCTAATTAATCCACTGATAAAAATGCATCCATCTCTTCAGCAACCTCATCAAAATTCTGGTTATAAACAGCTGCAAATTCACCATACAAAAGCTTCCTTGCCGCAAGCAGCATCCTGCTGTCTGCTGATTTCATCTTTCTTAAATCCTTAGCTCTTTCATTCTTAATGACATATAATGCACGAATCAGATGCATAAGCTTTAAAGCATCCTGAGATTTCATATGTTCATCATACTGCATAGGTGTAACCTTTTCTGAAAGTTCTCCATCTTTCTTACAATTTCTGGCTCTTTCCTTTAACTTGTCACATTCCTTAACAGTCATAATGCCTCTTATCATAACCTTGTTGCTGTCAACGGGTGAATATATAATTCCCTTGCTGTCAAATACCGGCTGAAGAAAATAATAATCCCCTGATATTCCCTTAATAGGTGGTGTATCAATTTTTTCAACCTCGCACACTCCAACAACTCCGTATACTACCTTATCACCAATCTCAAACATGCTCTCCGTACTTCCTTCCAATTCTTCGTTAAATCCGTATCAATTATTAATATTATATTACATTTTTAAAATTTTTTCAAAGTATATTTTTACTGGAAATTCGAAACAAAATCTATCTGTCATATGACATAATAAATAAAAAACGTCGTTTCAATGAATCACTCATCAAAACGACGTTCCAATATCAATCTGGTTATTAATTAGAATAAATCTACTCTTCCTGCAACCTTTCCATCAGCAACATAATAGCATGCTCCATCCTGTGGCTTTATGTATAACTTAATATCCTTAGCTGCTACCTTCTGTGCCTTAAGATCAGCTTCAACTCTCTTTAAAACAGCATCCATATCTGTCTGCTCATCGTTGTACTGGATAAATGTCTCTGTCTTAACTTCTTTCTTGGCAACAGCCTTCTTAACTGCTGTCTTCTTAGCTGCCACTTTCTTTGTTGTAGCCTTAGCTGCTTCCTTAACAGTTTCTTTAGCTTCTTCAACCTTAGCTTCAACTTTAGTCTCTGCCTTAACTGCTGCTGTCTCAACTGCCTTCTTGGCTGTCTCTGTCTTAGCTGCTGCTTTCTTAGCAGTCTTCTTAACAGTTGTCTTAACTTCTGTTGCCTTTACCTCTGCTGTCTTTACAGCACCACCAAATACATTGCCATCCTTTTTTTCATTGTTTGCCATGTTTCCATCCTCCTTAATAAAAATACTACTCTCCAATAAGAAACTTCTTGATTGCTTCTACAGCTTTATCTGCATCATTGCCTTCTGCTGAAATAGTAACAGACATTCCGTCTCTTAATCCAAATGCCATAATCCCCATTAAGCTTTTAGCATTAATATTCTTGCCTTCTGATGAAATATCAATATGACTCTCAAACTGACAAGCAGTCTGAACAAGCTCAGCAATTGGATTCTTATGTACTTTATCAATGTTAGCAACGTTGATTGTCTCAGTCATTACAAATTACACCTTACTTTCGTTTAATTTCAGTTACTTTTGTAAATATACCCTAATAGTAAATATAAGTCAACATCTGCTTTCGCAATTTAATTAATAAACAGCCCTCATTTTATTGTAAGATTTATTGATTTATCTTCATAACCCTCATTATAAAGTTCTCTCATCTGCTCATCAAATATATCAGAAGGTTCATAATCACACAACAAAAGAATCAATTTTTTTATCTGTTCATTTTCTGAAGATAGTTTTTTATACTGTGGTTCTATTTTGTTTTTCAATTCCACAAGATTAGCAGCATTTTCCTCCTTAGGAATTGCCAACGCCCCTGACACAACTCCAAGAGCATAGGCACATTCATAATTGCCAGTCATTCTTGCATTAGAAAATTCGCATTTGCGCGCAAGCGCCTGCTTAGCTAATATAGGTACCATTATGCATTAAGCTCCTTCTTAAATGTTGCAACATAATCTGTGGCAGCTTCCTCTGAATAATTATTAGCTTCAAGAAGCTTGATAAAATGTGAGCCAACGATTGCACCATCAATGATATCTTCAAGCGGTGCAACATCTGCTGCTGTTCTTATTCCGAATCCCATCATAACAGGAATCTTAGATTCTTTCTTAACTTCTGTAAGATATTCTCTTATCTGTGAATGGAAGTTAGCCCCCTTTCCTGTAACACCCATCTGTGAAACGCAATATACGAAACCTCTTGCATTTTCTAAAAGCATTGGAATCCTGCCCTTAGATACCGGAGATACAAGCTGGATAAGAATTGGCGACTTCTCGTTCTTTGCAAGGACATCCTTAATCTCGCCCTGCTCCTCGAATGGAAGGTCAGGAATGATAAGTCCATCAACACCATTTTCAATACATTTGTTTACGAAGTCCTCAACACCATAATGATATACAGTATTATAGTAAAGCATGAATACAACAGGGCTGTTAAGACCAGCTTTTCTTACCTCACCCATCATTGTAAATGTACCTTCAAGTGAAGCTCCATTCTGTATTGCTTTGAAAGATGCATCCTGAATTACAGGACCATCAGCAATAGGATCTGAAAATGGAACACCTATTTCCATAATATCAATTCCTGCCTTCTCCTGTGCAAACATAAGCTTCTTAGTTGTATCATAATCCGGAAGCCCTGCTGTTGTATATGTAATAAATGCTTTTTTGCCCTCTTCCTTAAGTGCTGTGAGTCTTTCTTCTATTCTATTCATTACTTGTTAGTCTCCTCTCCGTTAAGATATTTCTGAACTGTATTAACATCCTTGTCACCACGGCCTGAAAGACACATGATAATTGTCTTACCCTTATATTCACCCTGTGCCATCTTGAACACATGTGCAAGTGCATGTGCACTCTCAATAGCCGGAATAATTCCTTCCATTCTGCAAAGTTCCATAAGTGCATCCATACATTCTTTATCTGTTACAGAAACATATTTTGCTCTTCCAGAATCTCTTAAGTAAGCATGTTCTGGTCCTACTCCCGGATAATCAAGACCAGCTGAGATTGAATGTGCAAGCTGGATATTACCGATTTCATCCTGTAAAAGATATGTCTTCATCCCGTGAAGGACACCAACCTGTCCGAGTGCCATTGCTGATGCATGCTTTCCAGTCTCAATGCCAAGACCTCCTGCCTCAACACCTATAAGGTCAACATCCTTATCATTGATGAAATCAGCAAACATTCCGATTGAATTAGAACCACCGCCAACACAGGCAACAACTGCGTCAGGAAGCTTTCCTGTCTTTTCAAGAATCTGCTTTCTTGCCTCAGTACTGATAATTCTCTGGAATTCCTTAACCATCTTAGGATATGGATGTGGTCCTACAGCAGAACCAATGATGTAAAATGTATCCTCTGCCTTTTCAGCCCATGTTCTGATTGCTTCATTAGTAGCATCCTTTAATGTTGCACTTCCTGTTGTTACAGGCTGCACCTTAGCTCCAAGCATTTCCATTCTGAATACATTAAGTTTCTGTCTCTCGATATCCTCAGCACCCATGAAAACTGTACACTCCATATCAAAAAGTGCTGCGCCTGTAGCTGTTGCAACGCCATGCTGTCCGGCACCTGTCTCAGCAATAACCTTAGTCTTGCCCATTCTCTTTGCAAGAAGAATCTGACCGATAACATTATTAATCTTATGTGCTCCTGTATGGTTCAAATCTTCTCTCTTAAGGAAGATATCTGCTCCGTACTTCTTGCTTATTCTCTCTGCATAATACAGTGGAGTTGCCCTTCCAACATATTCCTGCAGATAATAAATATAATCCTTAGCGAACTCAGGGTCTCTTATTGCCTCATCAAATGCTTTCTCAAGCTCTGCCAGAGTATTCATAAGTGACTCTGAAACATACTGTCCTCCAAACTGTCCATAATACTTGCTTCCTGCCATTTTCTCTTTACCTCTTTTTCTTAAAATTTTGCATTCTGTATAAATGCTTTAACTTTACTCTCATCTTTTCCTTTAACGGACACATCATCATATTCAACGCCCGAACTTATATCAACAACATCAGACCTTACTGCTTCTATCGCAGCTTTTACATTGTCTGGTGTAAGTCCTCCTGCAAGGAATAATTTCTTATTACCGCAGTCCGCTTTTTTAAGACTTTCCCAGTCGAATGTCTTACCGCTCCCCGGAACTCCCGCATCAAAAAGCAGTCCATATATTTTATCCAGACTTCGCCATCGCTTAGTCTCCAGATATATATCTTCTTCTGACTGATGCTTAATGTTAACGGCTCTTATAATCCCGACACTGCATGCATTATACACATCATCACTTAATTCACCGTGAATCTGTATATAATCAAATCCTGCATTCTGTATTGCTTCAAGTTGTGATACATCGGGGGACACAACAACAGCAACGCTCTTGATGTCCGATTTCTTCAATTGTGCAACAAGCACCGCTGCCAGAGTAATGTCAATATTGCGTCTGCTTTTTGGATAATATAGTACCATACCTGCATAGTCAGCACCATATTTTTCTATAATGTGTACATCATCCATACTTGTAAGTCCGCATATCTTAACCTGTACTAAAGAATCATTTTCTTTCAGCATTATATACCTCTTTAAACTCTGATATTAATTCTTCCGGCTTCGGTGCTTCCATAAGCACTGTTCCTATAAGAAGTGCATCTGCTCCACTCTTTGCCAGCACCTTAATATCGTCTGTATCCGCAACACCGCTTTCTGATACAAGCAGTTTTCCAGCTTTTCTCATCTCTGGTGTAACCATATCTGCAAGTTTTTTCGTAGTATCAAGGTCAACCTCAAATGTCTTAAGATTACGGTTGTTAATTCCTATAATCTTCACATCAAGATTCAGCATTCTCTGCATTTCCTCTTCGTTATGAACCTCGCATAAAACATCGAGTCCTAAACTGTAAGCAAGGTCATATAGTTCTTTAAATTTACTGTCATCAAGAATCGCAGCAATGAGAAGAACTGCATCCGCTCCTATTACCTTTGCTTCATACACCTGATATGGATCAATTATGAAATCCTTTCTGATAATCGGAAGGTCTGTCATCTGTCTTATCTGCTTAAGATATTCTGTACTTCCCTTAAAATGATCTTCCTCTGTAAGACATGAAATAGCATCTGCGCTTTCGCCGTACTGTTTTATTCTTTCTTCCAGAGTAATCTTATTGTTCATATTACCATGACTTGGTGATGCTTTCTTGAACTCACTTATAATTGAAAGACCGCCCTTTGCAAGTGCATCATAGAAGCTGTGTGACACTCTCTGGCTCTCAATCGCAAGTCTTGTCATCTCTTCTTCGCTGATTCTTTTCTTGTGTTCTGGAAGTCTTTTTAACTTATCCTCTACAATAACATCTAATATCATTAAATCACCCCATTAACGAAATTCTCAATCATTCTCTTGCCATGCTCTGTATATATTGACTCCGGGTGGAACTGCAATCCGACCACCGGATAATCCTTATGTTTTACAGCCATTATTTCTCCATCCTGTGTCTTGGCAATAACCTCCAAGCAGTCTGGCAAAGTTTCTTCAATTATAGCGAGTGAATGATATCTTGCAACCTTTACTGGTGAATCAAGTCCTGTAAATATTCCTGTTCCATCATGGTATATTTCAGACTGTTTACCATGCATGATACATTTTGCATAAGAAACAGTCGCGCCAAATGCTTCTCCTATGCACTGATGTCCCAAACATATACCAAGTATCGGCTTCTTTCCTGTAAAATGCTTTATTACATCAACACATATTCCAGCATCTTTAGGGCTCTTAGGGCCAGGAGATACAACTATTGATTCAGGGTCAAGCTCCTCTATCTCCTCAATTGTTATCTTATCGTTTCTTACAACCTTAATATCACTGTTAAATATTCCAATAAACTGATACAGGTTATATGTAAATGAGTCATAATTATCAATCAGCAGAATCATAAATGTTCCTCCTTAACAAGTGTCTTTGCAAGTGCCATTACTTTATTGCAGCACTCCTGATATTCCATCTCAGGCTTTGAATCAGCAACAATTCCTGCACCTGCCTGAAGATATACCTTATCGCCTTTCTTAATCATAGTCCTGATTGTAATGCAGAAGTTCATATTACCACCGAAATCAAGATATCCTGTAGCTCCTCCATACAGACCTCTTCTTACTGTCTCAAGCTCATCTATGATTTCCATTGCTCTTATCTTAGGTGCACCGCTTAATGTGCCCGCCGGAAGGAATGATGATACGAGGTCAAGTGGATGATATTCTCCATTCTTTCTCCCCTCAACAAGCGAAACAATATGCATAACATGTGAATATCTCTGGATATTCATGAACTGGTCAACCTTGACTGTTCCTATCTCACTTATCTTACCCATATCGTTACGTGCAAGGTCAACTAACATTACATGCTCTGCTCTCTCCTTCTCATCTGCAAGAAGTTCTTCCTCTAAAGCAATATCCTGTTCCTTTGTTGCTCCTCTTTTTCTTGTGCCTGCTATAGGACATGTATATACTTTATTGTCTGACTGCTTTACAATCATTTCCGGTGAACTTCCGATTATCTCAAAATCTCCGAAATTAAAGTAATACATATATGGTGAAGGATTAAGTTCTCTTAATTTTTCATAGAGATTAAAACCGCTCTGTCCCGTCTTTATTGTCCATCTCTGCGAAAGAACAGTCTGGAATATATGACCTTCTTTTATGTAATTCTTAATCTTATTAACCTTCTTGCTATATTCTTCAAGCGTGTCCGATTTTTTCAATATCACACCTTCAAGTGACATATCAGGCTTATCATCCTTAAACTTATCTACGCCCTCTCTTGCAGTCTTTATGAGCTCCTCCGCTTCCTTTAAAGCCTTAATCCTGCCTTCCTCTGAATCCTCTCCAAGCACTACTGCTGTGAATGTTTCCGCTGTATGATTGATAGCAATGAACTTGTCTGCAAGCATAAGCTGTATTGTCTCAATTCCTATCTCATCAGGATTATCATCAGGAAGGACTTCTGTGTATCTTATATAATCATATCCAAGACTTCCAACAAGACCTCCGAGGAAATCAAGTTCTCCTGGCTCCTTTACTATCTCGAATTCATCAAAATACTCTTTAAGTCTTATAAGAGGATTACCCTCTCTTACCTCTCTACTGCCATCTTTTCTTGTAATAACAAGGCTGTTCTTATCTGACTGAATTATCTCATTCGGTTCAACTCCCATAAAAGTATACTGTCCGCTTTCCTTGTCAGTTCCTTCAAGAAGAAATCCCTTCTTTTCAATTCCTAGTCCTTTGTATAGTTCAATAGCTTTCTCATTAACAATACTTACCGTCTTCTTATAAGCTCTTAATCTTCGTTTCATAGTTCCTCCCTGTCCTTCGTTGTTCATTACTGGCGCCTGCTGCTTACATACTTTTTTGTAAGCCAGGTCTTTCCGTGCCTTCGGCACTCCCAAGCCCTGGTAATTCACAACTCACGGACTTCGTCCTTCGTTGTTCATTACTGGCGCTCGTCATATGAACAAGAATTAAAGCAAGCTTTATTCTTGTTCGCATGACTTGCTGCTTACAAAAAATGTCCCTGACAGAAACCTGTATATTACAGATTCCTGTCAGGGACGAATTACCGTGGTGCCACCCTTATTTATGAACATACTTGTAATATTAATAAAAAAGGTGGCACTCCTTACCGGATATGCCACCTGTATGCTCAACTCATTATCAGATACAATTAATATATCCTTCCCCTGTAACGCGAGGCCGCGTCGTAAACTACTGCTAATTCATCTACGCATCTCACAAACCCATTCCTTACGGCTCTCCATGCTGACATTCCACCACCGCCAGCTCTCTGTGATGTACCTTCCGAAAGTACTCTTTTGATCATCGACTTTAAATATTTAACTGCCACCTATAATAGCACTATGTTTATCTGCCGTCAAGCACAAAAGCTTAAAATTTCCTGATATTAACAATTGTCTGAACCAGATATACTATGTATAAAACATCAAATACAAACCACATATTTCTATCTTGCGTAGGTCTTTTCCAAACTTCACATATTCTGGCACAGTTCTCAGCCTATCCCAGCCCAGCTCTCTACATATCATAACACAGCTTTAAGCCCCAAAGTACTCTCCAGCTTAAAACCCATCCTACAATATCTCTGCAAGCTCTGCAAAGCTCTCTATCTTAGCAACATAGCAGTCTTTGGATACGTCTCCAAATCCATACTCAGCATATATAAAATCTATGCCCGCATCTTTGGCAGACTTTGCATCACCTGCTGTATCACCAACATATACAGGATTCTTAAGACCATTTCTTTCCATAAGTATCTTATTAGATTCTCCCTTTGATAAAAATGTCCTTCCCCAGCATTCAGTATCTTTGAAGAAATCGGACATAAGGTGTGCTGTAAGAAAACTTTCAATATAACCATCCTGACAATTGCTCACAATGTACAATGGATATTTCATGCTTAGTGTATAAAGAGTTTCTGCAAGCTGTGGATAAAGAATTCCACCTCTTTCAGCAAGATAGCCATTCTCAAATGTACACAGCTCGTCCATAAGTGCATTTCTTACCTGTTCCTGTTCTTGTGGAAACAGCTTTGCAGCTATGTCGTACATCGGAAGTCCCATACAGTCGTTAAGGTCAGTCTCGACAATTGGTGTTCTGTGAATCTCTTCATGACGAGAAAGTATTATATTCCACGCCTCACATATTGGCTTTCTTGTATCCCACATAGTACCGTCAAGGTCAAATATTATTCCATCATAAGATTTATCAAGCATTGTTATCCTCCAGATCTTTATCTAATTCATCAAGCAATGTCTTTAACTGTGTTTCCTGTGTTATATCATAAACAATTGAAAAGCAGTCTCTTGCCAGACTGTAATCTTTATCATTCATCATAAGTTCACCGACTCTGTATATAATTCCTATTGTCTTAGAGTCAGGTCCTGGTTCCACCTCATTCTTATCAAGTATTTCCTGCATCTGTTTAACAGAATATTCCGGTGTCTTGTCATTTAATGCCTGCTCAAGATACTTAAGTTCATTATCAGCATTATCTGTCTTATAATATATATTGCTGTAGGTGTAGCACACTCTTGCCGCCTCAGTATTATACCTGGCAACATAATAAAATCCCATATTTCTGTAATATCTTGCCATCGTTGCGCGGCTGCAGCAGAATCTGTATGCCTGCTTTGTAACATCAAGATATCTCGACAGCATATTAAGATTCTTATAACATTCTGCAAGTCCAAGATATGAATCAAGGTCAACAGGATTCCAGCATATAGCCTTCTTAAATGCATCCTCAGCTCTGCGAAACTTCGATAACTTCAGGCACAGACTGCCATAAGTCCTGTAGTACTCTCCAACAGGCAGCTCTGTACACAGCACATCCGTTTCCGGTTCAAAATAACATGCGTACACATAATATTCCATAACATGATTAAGGCTTATATATATAGGTCTTTTATCCATGTCCGATTTTTTCACAAATGTATCATCCATAGTTCCAGCTTTACGCTCGTCCGTACACTCTTCTATTCTTTCAAGTATTGCAGATAATATATCTGCTGCTTTATCATAATCACCTGAATTAAATATCTTCTCGTAATCTGCAAATCTGTCTTTGACATCTGCAAGCTTCTTTATATCCATTACTTCTCCTTTTTAGCAGGAATTTCATATGTTCCTGTGAGTATTGCAACGCTCCGTGGCTCAACACATACACTTCTGTTATTATCTTCAATCACAGCACCTGATACATTAGAACTCATATCAACCTTCCATGTACCATTAATCTTAGGAAGTGCAAAGCTGTGATTCTCCCAGTGCATATTATATGCAGCATATATCAGACTGTGGTCTTCTTCATCCCCATATACACATGAATACATAATTCCTAAATGTCTGTCATATGTATTCATCTGTGCATACCACGCATTAGTTCCATGATATGATATATCAGGGTAGCCACATGATATCCTGTCACTTAAAGTAAGCGACTGCGGCATATGAAGTATCTTATTATTCTGTCTGAATTGTATAAGAGCCTTTGTCCATTCAAGAATTTCTTTTCCCTCTTTAGTTTCCTTCCAGTTAACCCATGAAAGTTCACTGTCAACACAATACGGATTATTGTTACCGTTCTGTGAATTGCCAAACTCGTCTCCGGCAAGTATAAGCGGAGTACCTGCCGACAAGAAAACAAATACCAGTGCATTTTTAATCTGACGCATTCTTAGTTCTTTAATCTTTCTCTTTCTTGTCGAACCTTCCTCGCCACAGTTCCAGCTGAAATTAAAATCCTCGCCATCCCTGTTATTCTCACCATTAAGCTCATTATGCTTTCTGTCATAGCTTACAAGGTCATTAAGAGTAAATCCATTGTTGTTGGCAATATAATTAATACTTGCACTGTTTGCTTCATTCTTTCTTGATATAGCTGCAAATTCTCCAAGCATATTCTCGTCACCCTTTAACAGGCGGCGCACAATATTCTGGAAATCATTATTATAATTAGCCATATGCTTCTTCGTTCCGGTTTTGCCATTCCAGTATACAGTTATAATCTTGGTATCCGCTAAAAGTGCGTCCTGTGAAAGTGCCTTAAGAGCAGACTCATCACAGTACACATGAACTCCGTCAATATGATATTCAGTAACCCAGTATCTTACACACTGCAATATAAAGCCCGTACTTTCGTCAGTAAAAAACATTTCCATAACGACTTCAATGCCATTTCTGTGCAGTTCTTTAACCATATTCTTAAATTCAACTGTATAATCCCTAAATACCCCCGGATGCTTTGAAGCAATTGAAGAATATGATGCCTTAGGTGCGAAATAAAATCCTCCAACATATCCCCAGTAATTAATTTTCCGCGTATTCTTATCCACGCTGTAATGTGTTCCGGCTCCGTATTTTGACATTATCGTATCAGTCAGCTGTGGAAAACGGCCTATTTCATCAAATTCATATGCAGGCTGTAACTCAAGAGTTGTAATTCCAAGTTCTTTAAGATATGGTATCTTATTCACTATTCCTGCAAATGTGCCTTTATCACTGACCTTTGATGTCCTGCTCTTAGTAAATCCCCTGACATTCATTTTGTAGAATATACAGTCGCTGTAATCATAATTAAGTGGTCTGTCATCTTCCCAGTCATAATCTGCCACATCAATCGCAGCCAGATACACATCTTCCTCGTCCATCTGTCCAAATCTTCCGCAATCCGTTATCGCCTTTGCATATGGATCAAGATACATTAAGCCATCTATCTCATAGCAGTAGAAACATGTATCCAGCTTCCTGTCACATACATATACTGAAAATATGTTGCCACATTTCATTGATGAATCAAGTTCTATACGTTCTTTAAGCTTCATATGAGCATCAAAAATCAGCAGAGCTGCATTTTCACATTCTGCCTCATATGTAAAATTATATCCGTCCTTATATCTGTTGCATCCCATCAGCATTGGATTACCTTTATTAATAAGCATATTCCACTCTCCACTCTATTTCTTATACAAGCCCTTCATGGTATTCTTATCCAGCTTATAGAATCTCATTATAAATATTGTCACAATCCAACCAATTATCGGAATCATACAATAGAAAAATATTGTCAGAAACTTAAGCTGTGGTGTCAGTGGGTCCTCCACCTGCGGAAAAACTTTAGAATACCCCGCTATCGCCAGTGCAATTCCTACAAATCCTGTTCCAAGTGCTGAAAATGATTTGTCAATGAAAGAAAACAGTGCACCCATTATTCCAGGCACAAAATGTCCGCTCAGTGTATATTCATAATCAGTACAGTCAGCAATCATAGGAACAACTATATTATTAGATATTGATTTCACTCCATTAAGCAACGTAAATACAAGCAGGAATGCAACCGTAATAAAATTAATATGCTTTAATGATACTTTGGTAAGATCAGTAAATATCATCATGAGCATAAGTATCGTCTGAAAAACAATTGCAAGATATGTTGACCTTACAAGTGTCTTCTTCTGTCCGCATCGCTTGGCATGTTCAATGCCAAGATATATTATTCCTAAGTTGGGAATACCTACAATTATTCCAATTATACCAGCAAGCGGATAATTCTGCATCAGAATTCCATAAAGCATTACAAGAACTGTTGAATTGCCATATACCATCTGTGCGAATTTGTTAGATGCTGCTGCTATAACAAGCATTCTGATTGGCTTGTTGTGCTTAATTATAGTAACATAATCTCTGAAATGTATCTGCTGTTTCTTATCTTCCTCCAGCTTGAAATATTTAACATTATCCTTGCTCCATATTCCTACTACCGCAAGTGCAGAGCATATCCCGGCAACGATTACAACAGTAATAACAAATTCTGAGAAAAGTGCCTGCGACTGGAATGTCTTGTATTTCTCAATAAGATACACAGAAACATAAAAAGCAACCAGACCATGTGCGAACATTATAAATGTTGAGTCAAAAAATGTTATCATAGGTCTCTGCTTCATGTCGTTAGTAATTACCGACTGTCCAGACTTTACTACTGCCGTCTGAAATGTATATCCGATTATATATACTGAATACACAATTATAAAATAAAATGGTCTTAAAATAACCGGAACAAGGCTTGTAGTAAAGAACAGAATAAGACTGCTAATTGCCATGAGTAAGTATCCTATAACAATATAAGGCCGGAATTTGCCGTATTTTCCATTGGTTTTATCTATAAAATATCCTATCACCGGATCTGTCACGCCATCAAATATTCTCATTCCCGTAAGAATAACCGAGATAAGGACAACCGAAAGACCTGCTATTCCATTAGCATAATATGAGACATATCCCATCATGGCAAGAAACAGATTAGTTGATGTATTATTAAGAGAAAACAAGCCAATCTGCCATATTCTGGCGCTGTTTTGCTCTATGTGCCCATGCTTATTCTCCATATATTAATCCCGCCAATACACAATACATTTGTAATAATTCTGTTACGATTATATAATCATATGCCTTCATAGTCAAATTCAGGAATGAAGCTTTCCTCTGCCACATCGCCTTCCTGAATAAATCCATTATTGATTCCGCAGTCTATCGCATAATCTACCACAGAATTATATTCTTTTCTTGTCACTTTACGCGACAGGAGTGGATGTTTTTTTAGTCTCTCAAATGGCGTATACTGGCTCATTATGCTTATGTATATTTCATCACCATATGTATCAAAAAGATACTTTATAACTGCCTTGGAATCTTTAGTTGTTCCCGGAAGTACAAGATGCCTTACAATTACGCCTTTTTTCATAATCCCAGCTTCAACTCTTCCGCTCTTCACGAGTTCATCATCTTCTATAAAGAATTCCGGCTTTCCGGTCTGTCTGACCATCTCATGTATTGCAGCTTTAGCCACATCTGCATAATCCGGTGCTTTCGAGTACTCTGCTGAAAGCCTGCTATCAATATATTTCATGTCTGGAAGATATACATCCACTAATCCGTCGAGCATCTTAACTGTGCTTACATTCTCATAAGCACTTGAATTGTATACAACAGGTATCACAAGTCCTTTATTCTTTGCCTTAATTAGTGCTTCTGCAACCTGCGGTACAAAATGTGTTGCAGTTACGAGATTGATATTGTTGGCACATTTGTCCTGAAGTTCAAGAAAAATGTCACAAAGCCTGTCAACTGTTATCTTCTTTCCAACCTGTGCCGCAGCAATCTCAGAATTCTGACAGAATATGCACCTTAATGTACACCCTGAAAAGAACACTGCCCCACTTCCATGTTCACCTGATATGCATGGCTCTTCCCACATATGTAGAGCGGCTCTTGCCGCATATATATCATTAGTCATTCCGCAAAAGCCTTTGTTAACACTCCTGTCAACATTGCAGGCTCTTGGGCATATATTACATTTCATAATTTCCCCTTATTGCGTTATTATTTATCAATCAGTGAATCCAGCTTTGCAAGTGCATCGCTGATTCCTCCTACTTCACATATTAAACCTTCTTCAACAGCCTGTCTACCCACCAGCACTGTTCCTAAGTCTTTAGAAAGCTGTGTCGTATCCACCATCATTTCTTCAACCCTTTCCTTGCTCACCCTGCTGTGGTCTGCAATGAACGAAGTTATCCTGTCAGAAATGCGTTCGAAATAGTCATAAGTCTGCTGTACTCCGATAAGTGTTCCGTTCATCCTTACAGGGTGTATTATCATTGTAGCTGTTGGCACTATAAATGAATAATCTGTACTTACTGCAAGCGGAACCCCGATACTATGTGAATCGCCTATTATTAAAGAAACTGTCGGCTTTTTCATTGAGGCAATCATCTCAGCCAGTGCCAGTCCCGCACTGACATCCCCACCGACTGTATTCATAATAAAAAGTACACCTTTAATATCTTTATCCATCTCAATCTCCGCCAGCTTAGGCAGCATATGTTCATACTTTGTTGCTTTGCTTGTTGCGGGAAGATTATCGTGCCCTTCTATCTCTCCAATAATTGTTATCACCTGAAGAGCATTTTTCGTGACAGCACCATCTTTGTAGTCATCTGCGGTATTCCCGTTGTTGGATTTCTCGTTGTCTGATATCTCATTGTCTGGTTTCTTGTTGTCTGGTTTCTTGTTGTCCGATTCATCATTACCTATTGTGTTCATGGCTGCCTCCTTCTTTGTTGCTAGTTATCTGTTCTTAATCTATAATTGTCCGTATAGAGAATTATTATTCATCATGTCAGGCTTATATATCCGTGAAATAACGACTTTACAAAAAAAGAATTAATATATATAATAATTGATGTTCGTCGCCACAATATCGGCAGACAGACATGCCACCTTGGCTCAGTCGGTAGAGCGTTTCACTCGTAATGAAAAGGTCGCCGGTTCGATTCCGGCAGGTGGCTTTGTAACTAATGGACTTTATGAATGCTGTTATGCATCATAAAGTCCATTTTTGCACGCATACATTCCTATTTTGGACTTCATCCGTGCCTTACTCCACTTCAACGTCCAATCTGCCACTCTTTGACTTCCTTTTTGGACTTCTTCCGTGCCTTCCTCCGCTTCAACGTCCAATCCGCCACGCTTCAGTTTCACGCTACACTGTGCATCACCTTCCCTCCGCACTCTCCATCATCTTTCGAATATTCTATATTAGAACATTAAAAGAAAGGGGAATGTGAATGAAGAAAATTATCAAAATATATATTGCAATTATTGCTTCTTTATGCCTGTTCATGTCATTTCCGGCAGATATATATGCTGTGGTAATAGATGTGAGCAGTTACAACGGTTTTATTCAGTGGGATAATATGAAAAACTATATTGAAGGCGCAATTATCCGTATCGGATATGGCAGCGATATCCAGTCACAGGACGACACTGCTGCCATCAGAAATATGGATGAATGTGAACGGCTTGGAATTCCTTACGGCGTCTATCTGTACAGTTATGCTTTGGATTATTATGACGCAGCAAGCGAAACTGCCCACGCCTTAAGACTTCTTCAAGGCAGAACGCCTCAGCTTGGTGTGTGGTTTGATATGGAAGATGCTGACGGATATAAAGCAAGAAATGGTCTTGATGTCTACTCCGAAGGAGAACTGCTATCTGATTTCTGCGAAATGTTTGTTAATGCCATGCGTGTCAGCGGATATAAAACCGGTGTCTATGCCAATTACAACTATTTTACCAATGTGCTTGACCTTGACAGACTGAAATCAATCCCAGAGATGAATATCTGGCTTGCGCACTGGGGAATTGATTCTCCAAGCCTTGACTGTACCATGTGGCAGTTTGGTGCAGTAGAAATCGAAGATGAAGAATATGATGGCAATATATATTACTCAGATTATTCTGTTAAAAAAGATGATAATACTGGTGAAACTATGCGTATCGATGATAGTTCATCCAATAATATAAATGTTTACTATCAGACAAAGCTTTCAACAGGCCGCTGGCTTCCCATAGTTAAGAATAATGCTGACTACGCCGGAATATCCGGTCAGAGCATTACCGGTCTTGCAGTCACAACAGATACCGGCTATATAAAATACAGAGTCCATGTAAATAGTGGCTGGCTTGGTTTCATAGACAGCCGCAACACTGATATTAATGATTACTATAATGGATACGCTGGCAATGACACACCTGTTGATGCCGTTGAGATATATTATTACACCCCTGATGATATTATTAATTCATCAGGTTATCATTATGCATTCTACAGAGTAAGCCCTGTAAACAGAGACTATTACAGTTTACAGAAAGATAACTCCACCGATAACGGAATGGACGGATATGCAGGAATATTCGGACATTTTATAGACAGGATACAGATTAATATACGATAACTATTGATATATAAATATTAACACAGACCAATGTCAAAACCGTCAGCCTGAACCTGATATCCAGACTGACGGTTTATATTAATTCCATGTTTCTCTTATAAATCTCTCTTTAATCTCTTTTTCAAGCCTTACAACGTCAGCTTCGCTTGCCTTTCCATTATTCTCCTTTTTATATGGAACATAACCGCCTGCCATATTATCATGACCACCACCGGTTCCTATTCCTTTAAGTGCATTAACTGTCATTACCCCTGACAGATATTTACCTGCACTTCTTATTGACATCTTAATTCCATCCTTCTTAGGAGAATATACTACTGACAGATTAATTCCATCCAGAGTCAGAGTAAAATCACATATTGCCGCTATAAGCGATTCCTTGCACTCATAACCTGCACATGCAAAGCATACATCTTCTCTTATATCTATCGTACTGAGTGCGTCCTTATATGCCTTAATATCATCAAAATGCAGTACACTGCTGTCAAGGTCTGCAAGAATTGTCCTGTCAGTGTTCATAAACAACTTATAAAACATATCCAGATCAAGCTGTGAAACGCCTCTGCGCATATCAGCTGTGTCCATCTTAATCCCGTACAATAAAGCTGTTGCAACATTCTTTGACATCTCAATATTATTATCAAAATAATATGACGCAATAATCGAAGCGCATGCACCAACCTCTGGTCTTATATCTGAGAATCTATAATCAACATGTTCATATACAGGATGATGATCTATGCATATAATCTCATGGCCATTCATATCTATAATGTTAGAATTACCTTTCTGGGCATCAACAAGAATTATCTCATCTTCTTTACTGAATTTATCTGCACTCATATATTCTTTAACTGCAATATCAAGCAGTCTTACCATCTTGGCTGTTACTGTTTTATCAATACTTCCCTTATAACAAATCTCTGCGTCTACCCCTTTTGCTTTAAGCAGTTCAAACAATCCATATGCACATGCCATTGCATCAGGATCCGGGAAATTATGTGTCTGTATAAACACTCTTTTTGTGCTTATATTAGCTATTATCTCTTCTAAGCAGTTCATAATGTACCCCTCATATGCCCTTAGTGTTATTATTATATTCTTTATATGCGTCTAATTCAATCTTCATAATCACTTTTTTCAATAATTTTCATAAATTATATTAACCATAGTATGGGAGCAATCTATTGGAATCAATTCTATCTCTGGATCACATATATTATTCTTATCACGATAAAAATGGAGAGACTCCGGTAATCAATGATCTTTCTTTTGAAATAGAACCCGGAAGTTTCACCTCGATTGTCGGTCCATCCGGTTGTGGTAAATCCACACTGCTCTCTCTGCTATGCGATCTTATAAAGCCTGAATCTGGAACCATATATATAAGACCGCCAGAGAACAATCCGGACTCCCGGATGGGATATATGCTGCAGAAGGATAATCTGTTTGAATGGCGCAGTATCTATAAAAATGTTATGTTAGGTCTTGAAATAAATAACAAAAAAACGCCTGAAAACATTGCATATGTTAATCATCTCTTAGAGCAATATGAGCTTGCAGAATTCAAATCAGCGAGGCCATCCCAGCTATCCGGAGGTATGAGACAGCGTGCAGCACTTATCCGCACACTTGCTCTGAAACCGGATATTTTACTTTTAGACGAACCATTTTCTGCCCTTGATTATCAGACAAGACTCGAAGTAAGGGAAGATATATGTAATATATTAAGGAGTGAGAAGAAAACCGTAATATTAGTAACACACGATATATCCGAAGCAATTGCAATGACCGACCGTGTATTAATACTCACGAGCCGCCCTGCAAAGCTTCTGAAAACTATCAATATAGAATCAAGAGATACTCTTTCTTCCCAGAAATATTTTGATGAAATAAGGGAGGTGTTAAAATGAATATTAGTCCTTTACAGAAAAAATTCATAATAAAGCAACGTTTGTATACTATATCAGTAACACTCTCCCGCCTGATATTATTCTTAGGATTCGTCGGTCTGTGGGAATTCTCTGCTGACAAAGGTATTATCAACGCATTTATATTCAGTTCACCGGTAAGGCTGTATCAGACATTTATAGACCTCGCCAAAGACGGAGTAATATTCATGCATATATGGGTAACTCTCTATGAAACCATAGTCGCATTTGCAATAATTACAGTTGTCGGGATTATATTTGCAATATTGTTATGGTGCTTCAAAGGACTGTCAGACTGTCTTGAACCTTTTATGGTAGTATTAAACGGTCTTCCTAAGTCAGCTCTTGCACCTATGCTCATTGTATGGCTTGGCACTAATACCAAAGCAATTATCATAACCGCTGTATCCGTAGCCATATTTGGCATGATAATTAATCTGTACACAGGTTTTCTCGGAATTGACAAAGAAAAAATCACTCTGATACGGACTCTTGGCGGTAACAAATGGCATATTCTGTGTAAGCTTATCATCCCCGGTTCCAAGAAAATTATTATAAGTAACATGAAAGTCAATATCGGTCTGTGTCTTGTAGGTGTAATTATAGGTGAATTCTTAGCTGCTAAAAAAGGTCTTGGTTATCTCATAATATACGGAAGCCAGGTATTCAAGATGAGTTATGTAGTTCTCGGAATTGTTATTCTCTGTATTATATCAACAATTCTCTTTGCTATAATAAATATAATTCAAAAGCTATTTCTAAAAGACTGATTTTATATTATAATCAATATACATTTTGCAAAACAAGGAGGCTAAAATCCTCTGCTCCTGCATGAGCAGTCGCATTTTGCTTCGCAAAACAAGGAGGCTAAAATCCTCTGCTCCTGCATGGGCAGTCGCATTTTGCTTCGCAAAACAAGGAGGATTTATGCTTTCTCTTACAATTAAGGATTTAAAGCAATTTATGAATAAACTTCTGATAAGCGATACATTTGATGGTATGTGTCTTTCAGAAGCCTATATATGCACTGGCTGCAGTTATACAATAGATGGAAAGCTCAACACCCACTTTTACCATGAAGATGAGCTTAATTCCATGCCTTCTGCAAGATATACATCATGGAAAAACATTAAGCCTTTCGCATTCAGCATAATTAAGGGCAGGAAAGTTCCTGAACTTTTAAAGATAACATTTGTACTGCCTGAAGCAGTTGTTGCAAAGCTGATACTTGATACTGACCTTAACTTTGACCCCGGCTGTGTCAACGGGTTATTTCTTAATGTACGCTATCAGGATGGTTCAGTAACCATGACAACAGCATCTTCGCTTAGTACATTTACACTTGACCGCTCCCTTGATGAAGCATTTGAAAAATATATTCTCAACTTCTTATCTGATGCTGATATTTCATATGAAGAATAATTTAGAATTATTTAATAAATCCCGCAAAACCGCCTGTTTACATGCACAGACGGTTTTTTGTTAGCACTCTTTACCTTTGAGTGCTAGTTTTTGCTTGACTTCTGTTTATTCGTGTATTAAATTAACACTTAGTTTAATACTATATAGATTGGAGAGTGAAATATTATGTCAAAAGAACATGGTAATTTATCTATTAACAGTCAGAATATTTTCCCTATCATCAAGAAATGGATGTATTCTGACCATGATATCTTCTATAGAGAGTTAGTTTCTAATGCATGCGATGCTATCACTAAACTCAAGAAGCTTTCAATGATTGGAGAATATGAAGCTCCAGACGATATTGATTATAAAGTTGAGATTAAGCTTTCTGCTAACGATAAGACAATCAAGATCATTGATAACGGTATCGGTATGACTAAAGAAGAAGTTGATGAGTATATCAACCAGATTGCTTTCTCTGGTGCTGAAGCATTCCTTGAGAAATACAAGGATAAGGCTAATGACGACCAGATTATCGGACATTTTGGTTTAGGTTTCTACTCAGCATTTATGGTTGCTGACCAGGTTACTATTGATACTCTTTCATTTAAGGACGGAGCAGAATCAGTTCACTGGTCATGTGAAGGAGGAACTGAATATGATATAAGTGAGGGAACCAAAACAAATCCTGGTACTGAGATTACTCTTTACCTCAATGAGGACAGCTATGAATTTGCCAACGAATATAAGGCTAAAGAAGTTCTTGATAAATACTGCTCTTTCATGCCGGTTCCAATCTTTGTAACTAACGAAGATGCGGGTGAACAGACTGAGGAGATTCCTGAGGAAGAAGTTACAGAAAAAGATACAGTTCTTGATACATTTATAAAGGACGCTGTTACAGAAGAAGTTGAGAAAGAAGATGGAACTAAGGAAACTGTTGAGAAAGTTCCAGCCAAAAAGATGGCTAAGATCGTAAAAAGACCAGTTGCAATCAACGATATCCATCCACTCTGGACAAAGCATCCTAATGAATGTTCAGATGAAGATTACAAGGAATTCTACCGCAAGGTATTCCACGATTATAAAGAACCATTATTCTGGATTCACCTTAACATGGATTATCCATTCAATCTTAAGGGTATTCTCTACTTCCCTAAGATTAATACAGAGTATGAATCTATTGAAGGTACTATAAAGCTTTATAACAATCAGGTATTCGTAGCAGATAACATCAAAGAAGTTATTCCAGAATTTTTACTTCTTCTTAAAGGTGTTATTGACTGCCCAGACCTTCCACTTAATGTATCACGTTCAGCACTTCAGAACGATGGATTTGTTAAGAAGATATCTGATTACATCACTAAAAAGGTTGCCGACAAGCTTTCAGGAATGTGTAAAACAGATAAAGAAAACTATGAAAAATACTGGGATGACATCAACCCTTTTATTAAATTCGGCTGCTTAAAGGATGAAAAATTTGCTGAGAAGATGAATGATTACATCATATTCAAGAACCTTGACGGCAAATATTTAACACTTAAGGAATGTCTCGAAGAGAATAAAGAGAAACACGAAAACACTGTATTCTATGTAACAGATGAAATTGAACAGAGTCAGTATATTAACATGTTTAAGAACGAAGGAATTGATGCTGTAATTCTTACTCATAACATTGACCAGCCATTCATCACCAACATGGAATCTAAGAATGAGAATCTCAAGTTCAAGCGTATCGATGCAGATCTTTCAGACAGCTTTAAGGAGGAGACTTCTAAAGACGAGTTGAAGGACATGACTGAAAAGCTCTCTAAGACTTTCAAGGATGCTCTTGGCAATGAGAATTTAACTGTTAGTGTAGAGAAATTAAAGGATGCATCTATATCTTCAATGATTACTCTTTCAGAAGAAAGCAGACGTATGCAGGATATGATGAAGATGTATGGTATGGCAGGCATGGATCCTAATATGTTTGGTGCCGAAGGTCAGACTCTTGTACTTAATGCTAACAATGACCTTGTTAAATATGTTGCAGAACATACAGACGGCGAAAATACTAAGATTATATGCGAACAGCTCTATGACCTTGCTATGCTTAGTCATGCACCACTCTCTCCTGAACAGATGACTGGATTTATTGCAAGAAGCAATAAAATCATGGAATTACTTGCAAAATAACGCCATTTAAACTATCATTGTCTTATATAACAATAAGGAAATATATAACATGACTAATTTTAACTATGACAATTATGACGATGATACTAAAGCAAAATACGATGATGGAATAGAATTCTTAGATGATATTGACGATGATTTCTCTTATGATGACACAGATTATGATGACTATGATATCCCACGATACAGTGACGAGTCACCTGCTCCTGCACGCAAGGACCATAAAGAAAGTATTGGACAGGAAATATTAAGCTATATTAAGATTCTTGCTGTTGCCATCATAGTTGCATTTCTATTCACAAGATTTATTATAGTTAATGCACAGGTTCCTTCTGGTTCAATGGAGAACACTATTCTTACAGGCGACAGACTTATTGGTTTCCGTCTGGCATATCTGTTTCACGAACCTGAACGTGGTGATATTGTAATATTTAAGTATCCTGACGATGAATCTCAGAACTTTGTTAAAAGAGTTATTGGAATTCCTGGAGATGTTATTAATATCAGGAATGGTTACGTTTATGTTAATGGAGAGATGCTTGAAGAGAATTATATCCGTGAGCCAATGAACAGTGATGGTGAAGACCTGACATATGTTGTACCTTCCGGTTCGTATTTTATGTTAGGCGATAATCGTAATAATTCCAAAGATTCCAGATACTGGACTAATACATTCGTATCTAAAGACAAGATAATTGCTAAAGTTTCTTTCAGATACTTCAATGTCAGAACGAAAAAGTTTTCTTTTTCTTTTATTAAATAATCCCCTGCATAATAGATAATATTCAGGGGACAATAATATGGCCGCTATGTTAATTGCAACATGGCGGTCATAATTGTTTTTTGAAAGGAGAAATATTATGGGTAATCTTAACTGTAATGCTGCATCTTGCATGCATAACTGTGACAACCAGTGCTGTCTTAATTCAATCTGTGTAGAAGGAAGCTCTGCATGCCAATGTGGTGAAACATGCTGTAGCGACTATGAACATCAGAAACCAGGTGCAACTAATATGTGCCATCTTCCTAAAGCTTCCTTATCCATCTCATGTGAAGCAACTAACTGCATATATAACACTAATAAAAAATGTGATGCTGACCATGTAGACATATCAGGTATAAAGGCTGTAACAGAGGACGATACAGTCTGTACAACATTCCAGGCAAGAGGATAATTCTTACTCGTGCAAAAAAAGAAAGGCTGCCATGCATCTGCATGACAGCCTTTAATAATACATATAATTATGCTCTTGATGTGTACTCACCTGTACGAGTATCAATCTTAATTCTATCGCCCTGGTTAACGAACAATGGAACCATAATCTTAGCTCCTGTCTCAACGATAGCTGGCTTAGTAGCACCTGTTGCTGTGTTACCCTTGATACCTGGCTCTGTATCTGTTACTTCAAGCTCAACTGAAATAGGTGGCTCGATAGCAAATACATTACCATCATGTGAACAGAGCTTAACGATCTCGTTCTCTTTAACGAACTTAAGAGAATCACCAACCTGATCAGCGCTTAATGCGATCTGGTCATATGTCTCTGTGTTCATGAAGTTATAAAGATCGCCATCAGCATATAAATACTGATACTCAGATCTGTCGATGTGTGCAAGATCAAACTTCTCAGTTGGTCTGAAAGAATTCTCTATAACACCACCAGAAATAATATTCTTTAACTTAGCTCTAACGAAAGGTGATCCCTTACCAGGCTTAACATGCTGGAATTCGATTACCTGCCAAATTCCGTTCTCATACTGAATTGTAATACCGTTCTTAAAACTACCTGCATCTACCATTCTTTGGTATACCTCCTAAATAATCAAATGACTTCTAATATTGTATAATAAATATAAACATTTGGCAACTACTTTTTCATTGCAAGGTCAACAACTGCTTCCATTGCATATAAATATCCCTTAAGTCCAAGCCCTACAACCTGTCCGTTACATACAGGAACTGTCACAGAGGTATGTCTGAACTCCTCTCTTGTATGTACGTTGGATATATGAACCTCAATCTTAGGAATAGCTGCAACAGATGCAAGTGCATCTCTTACTGCATAGCTGTAATGTGTGAATGCTCCGGGATTGATAACAATTCCATCAACATCATTGTAGTATGCCTCCTGAATCTTATCAATTATAGCACCTTCATGATTGCTCTGGAATACTTCCACATCAACTCCAAGCTCTTCTGCCTTCTTCTCAATCATTGAAACAAGAGCTTCATAATTCTGTTCGCCATAGATGCCTTTCTCTCTTATTCCAAGAAAATTAATGTTAGGTCCGTTCATTACTAGTATCTTCATATCTATCCTCCATTATTCCCATATTAATAGCTGTCACAACATCTGTATACATATCTTCAAATCTTCTGTCATCAGTCTTAACAATAATATCAGCAGCCTCTTTATAAAGAGCCTCCCTTGCAGCCATAAGGCTTTCAATCTTCTCTCTTAGGTTGCCTCCTGCAAGAAGCGGTCTGCTTGTATCCTTAGACAGACGCTTTACCAGTTCATCAACAGATGCTTCCAGATATACAACAATTCCAAGTTCCTTAAGAAGACTTCTGTTAACCGCTCTTACCGGCAGTCCTCCACCAACAGATATAACACAGTTATCACAGACCTGTGCAAGCTCTTTAATAGCCTGTGTCTCCATATCCCTGAATGTCTCTTCACCGGAATCCCTGAATATATCCTTAATAAGCTTGTTGTACTTATTCTCTATATACTCGTCAGTATCAAGGAATTCCATATTGTGGTTCCTGGTAATCCATTTTCCAAATGTTGTCTTGCCACTTCCCATAAATCCAATGAGAATAATATTATTATGTCCGTTATTCATCAATTCCAAGCTCCTTCTGAAGACATTTATACACCTCATCAGCCTCTTCCTTAGTAATCTTACAGTCATTCCAGAGCTCGTAAGCACTTACACCCTGATACAGAAGCATCTTAAGACCATTATAAGCATTCTTTCCCTGTGCCTTGATAAGCTTCATAAACTTAGTATTGGCCGGATTATATATAATATCAACACCAACTGCTGCCTTTTTGTAAAATGCTTCATCATCAATAACAACAGCTTCGTCATTCGGATGAAGTCCAACACTTGTTGTCTGGATAACAACATAATCTTCTCCCGGAATATCAGCATAATCAGCAATATTCATAGGAATAACCTTATCATTGTTAAAATGTGCATTAACAGCCTGTGCAATCGCCTCAGCCTTATCAACTGTTCTGTTCAGCAGATACACACACTGTGCATTCTTACTTGAACATAAGAATGTTATGGCTCTTGCTGCTCCTCCTGCTCCAAGAATAATAACCTTGGAATTCTCAAGTTCAATGCCTTCATCTTCAAGCTCCCTTGCAAGGCCAAGAATATCCGTGTTGTATCCTTTGAATCCTCCTTCAACCCTTACAAGCGTATTAACAGCTCCTATAGCCCTGGCAAGCGGATCAATATCAACAAGAGTATCAATAACCTCTGACTTGTGGGGAACTGTAACATTAAGTCCAAGAATATTAAGGCTGTATGCACCTTTAACAGCTGTCTTCACATCACCCTTCTCAACTTTAAATGTGGTATATACCATATCTTTTCCTGTTAACTGTGCAAGATTATTGTGAATTGTCGGTGACACAGAATGCCCTACCGGATTACCAATAAGTCCGCATACTCTGGTTGTTCCTTTTATGTCCATAACTTAAGCTCCTTTAAACAATTACTGATTTCTTCTTTTATAAAAAAATAATACAATCCATTCCAGTCTTCTCTTAAGAATAATCTGAATCTCTTCATGCTTATCAATAGGCTTCACAAGAATAGACATAATACCTGCTTTGTTAGCTCCCCATACATCTGTAAAAAGCTGGTCACCAACAAAAAATGTGTTGCCTTTATCAGTACCCATAATCTCCATAGCCTTAATATAATTAACAGGTGATGGCTTTCCTGCCTTGCTTACATATCTTGAACCACAGGCGTCTGCAAGCGGCTTGACCCTGTACTCCTTATTATTAGATATGATACATGTCTCAAAGCCAATAGTCCTTAATCTGTCAAACAAATCACTGCAACGCTTTGTAACAGGTGCTCCATGCTCAACAAGTGTGTTATCAATATCAAACACAATCCCTCTGTAGCCCTTGTCATAAAGTCCCTGATAATCAATGTCATAAGCTGAATCAATATATATATCAGGATAGAATCTCTTAAACATAACTTAAATGCTGCCTTTCTTTAATCTGCTTCTGATATATTACTTAAGAATCTTCTTAATCTCTTCCATAAATGAATCAACATCCTTAAACTCTCTGTACACAGAAGCAAATCTTACATAAGCAACCTCATCAACGTTCTTGAGCTTGCTCATAACGATTTCACCGATAGTCTTGGTAGAAATCTCTTTCTCGCCGATATTAAATATCTGTGTCTCTATCTCATCAACCATATTGTTAATCTGTGAGATAGAAACAGGTCTTTTATGGCATGATCTTACTATACCGGCTGTTATCTTCTCTCTGTCATAAGGTTCTCTGTTATTATCTTTCTTAATAACAATAAGTGGCATAGACTCAATCTTCTCATATGTAGTAAATCTCTTACCACATTCATCACACTGACGCCTTCTTCTTATTGAACTGTCATCAGTTGGTCTTGAATCAATTACCTTAGTGTTATCTTTACCACAAAACGGACACTTCACGCTATCTACCTCCGAATTAAATATATAAATTAATTATGAATAAGCCCGGCCAAAATGTCAATCCTTTTAATGTTGATAAGCTCAAAATGATAAACCAGAAAACAAATGTATTATTCAAGGAGGGATTATGGCTGGATACAAAGTTGAAATATGCGGAGTCAATACAAGTGACCTTCCTCTTCTTAAACCGGCTCAGTCAAAAGAGCTGCTTTCAAAGATAAAATCAGGAGATACACAAGCAAGAGAAACATTTATAAAAGGGAACTTAAGACTTGTATTAAGCATCGTCCAGCGTTTCAACCAGAGTGGAGAGAATCTTGATGACCTTTTCCAGATAGGCTGCATAGGCATGATAAAAGCAATTGATAACTTTGATATGTCTTTAAATGTTCAATTCTCAACATATGCTGTTCCCATGATAATCGGAGAAATCAAACGTTTTCTGCGTGATAACAGTACAATACGGGTAAGCCGTTCATTGAAAGATACCGCTTACAAGGCAATAACAACCCGTGAAAATCTTATGAAGAAGAATCTGAAAGAGCCTTCAATTACAGAAATAGCTGAAGAAATCGGCATATCCAAAGCAGATATAGTCATTGCTCTTGAAGCTGTGACACCTTCAATTTCACTGTATGAGCCAGTGTTTAACGACGGCGGTGATACACTCTATGTAATAGACCAGGTTAAAGATAAGAAAAACACAGAAGACCGCTGGGTCCGTAATATTGCACTTAAAGAAGCAATCAACCGTCTCTCCCCAAGAGAACGCCAGATAATAACACTTCGTTTCTTTGACTGCCGCACCCAGACAGAGGTTGCCAAAGACTTAGGAATATCACAAGCCCAGGTAAGCCGTCTGGAAAAATGTGCCCTTCGCGATATGAAAAGACACCTTTGTTAATCAGTGCAATATAATAATATAAGCACATAATAAGGTGTTCCTATGCGTCTATGTGAACTTAAAGGAAAAACAGTTATCAATGATACCGACTGCTGCATATTAGGATTCGTTATTGATATTGACTTTGACCCCGCATCCGGATGTATACTTGCAATTATTGTTCCAGGCCCGGCAAGATTATGTGGTTTTCTTGGCAGAGATTATGAATATGTTATTCCATTCAAATGTATCCGCACAATCGGTCCTGATATCATACTTGTAAGTATATGTCCTGATAAGGTTAAGCAAAAATGTATCTGACCAGTATTGAAAAACCATGCCTCATGCTATAAAATAGTAATATATATGTTTTACGGAGGCGGATAATCATGGATAAGAAATATGTAGCTTATGTTGGCAGCTATACACACGAAAGCAGTAAAGGAATCCATATATATGACTGTGATGTAGCTAAAGGAAGAATAACAGAACGTGGAGAGGTTGCAATTGATAATCCTTCTTTCATTACATTTTCACCTGATAAGAACTTCTTATACGCTATATGCGACCAGGGTGTTTCAGCATATGCAATATTAGCTGATGGCAATATTGAACTTATGAACGTAGCATCAATCAACGGAATGCGTGGATGTCATATATGTGTTACAAGTGATAACAGATTCCTTGTAGTATCTGGTTACCACGATGGCAAGATAACAGTTATGCATATCAATGCAGACGGCTCTGTTGGATTTATTGCAGATGAAATATTCCACAAGGGAATCGGCAGTGTTGCCGAAAGAAATTTTCGTCCACATATAAGCTGGAGTGCATTCACACCAGATGAGGAGCTCTTATGTGTATGTGATCCCGGAATCGACCAGATAAAGCTTTATGAATTCAACCATGTAACAGGTAAGTTAAAGTTATATGATATAATCCGTTCACAACAGGAATCTGCACCACGACAGATAGAATTCAGCCGTGACGGAAAGTATGCCTATGTTGTATGTGAGATGAAGAATTATATCAACGTGTACTCATATGATAAGAACTCAGACAGGAACCGTTTCGAACTTGTACAGAATATATTCACTGTGAGACGCGACCACAAGACTAACAGTGCTGCAGCTAATATAATATTTGACAGTACAGGAAAGCATCTGCTCTGCTCTAATGCAGGTGATAACACAGTTACAATATATAACGTTGACACTAAGACGGGAAAGCTTTCAAGTCTCAACTCTCTTCCAATCAGTGGAGACTATCCTAAATACATAACGCTTTTCCCTGATGATAAGCACATAATGTCTATGAACAACGAAGGTAATTCTATAACAATATTTACTGTAAAGTATGACAGAGGTCTTATCATAATGAATGGTCCAGAGCTTAAGATTTCAAGGCCTAATAACATGATAATTAAAGAACTTAATTAAAAATGTGCATTATGACACATATTAAGAATGGCTGCCGTTTAATAACGACAGCCATTAATTTTTATGAATATTTCTCTTCGCAGTACTTACATCTGTAAACCTGCTTTTCCTCATCAGCAAGTACGAACACCTGCTTTAATCCCTGCTCAATAGATGTGATACATCTTGGATTCTTACATTTGATAATATTAGTAACCTGCTTTGGAAGAGATAGTCTCTTCTTGTCTACTATTTCACCATTCTTAATAATATTGACAGTAATATTATGGTCAACGAATCCTAAAACATCAAGATCAACAAGATCAAGACCACCTTCAATCTTAATAATGTCTTTCTTTCCCATCTTACCACTTCTTGCATTCTTAATAATAGCAACCTGACAGTCAAGCTTATCAAGTCCTAAGTAATTGTATATCATCATGGCCTTTCCTGCTTCAATATGGTCAAGAACAAAGCCTTCATTAAGTTCGCCTACATTTAACATAATTTTTCCTCCTTATGCATCCAGTGAATCAAGTACATGAGCTAATGATGGATTAACCGCTGTATCAAGTCCAAGTAAAGTAAGTATAAGTGCCATTCTTACATATACACCAAACTGAACCTGCTTGAAATAAGCAGCTCTGTCATCATTGTCAACATCAACAGATATTTCATTAACTCTTGGAAGCGGATGAAGAACATACATATCAGGCTTTCCAAGTGCCATCTTATCTTCATCAAGTATATAGAAGTCTTTCATTCTTAAATATTCATCTTCACTGAAGAATCTTTCTCTCTGTACTCTTGTCATATAGAGAATATCAAGTTCTGGCATAGCCTGTTCAAGATTCTCAACTTCTACGAAATCGCAGTTATTAGCCTTAAGCACATCATCCCTGATATAATCAGGAATTCTTAACTCCTTAGGCGATATAAGGACAAACTTTACATTCTTGTATCTAACTAATGAACTTATAAGTGAGTGAACTGTTCTTCCGAACTTAAGGTCACCACATAAACCGATAGTAAAGTTATCGAGTGAACCACGAAGCTCCCTTATTGTCATAAGATCAGTAAGTGTCTGTGTAGGATGCTGATGTCCACCATCACCTGCATTAATAATAGGGATGTGTGAATACTCGGAAGCTACCATCGGAGCACCTTCCTTTGGATGACGCATTGCACATATATCTGCATAACAAGAGATAACTCTTATAGTATCTGCAACACTTTCACCCTTTGACGCTGAGCTTGAAGAAGCCTCAGAAAAGCCTAATACCTGACCTCCAAGATTAATCATGGCAGCCTCGAAGCTTAATCTTGTTCTAGTACTTGGCTCATAGAACAATGTGGCTATCTTCTTACCATCACATACATGACCATACTTTGATGGATCCTTTGAAATATCTCTTGCAAGGTCTAATAATCTTGCCAGTTCATCAACGCTTAAATCAAGCGGACTAAGTAAATGTCTCATAATAGAAAAGCCTCCGTGTGTATATTTGATTAAAATAATTACTCTGTTCTGCTGTATTTCTCTGACTGAACCTTAATAAGTTCTGCATCATTAAAATAATCAATCTTCATAGCAGCCTTGACATCATTAAGAGTGTCCTGTGCAACAGCATAAGCCGCTTCTGTACCTCTCTTAAGGATATTATATACTTCTGGAATATCCTTTTCATATTCATGTCTTCTTGCTCTGATTGGTTCAAGTTCCTTGTTGATAACATTAAGGAGGAACTTCTTAACCTTAACATCTCCAAGACCACCTCTTCTGTAATGATCCTTTAATTCATCAAGATTCTTATAATCAGGAAGGAATTCAGCAAAATCCTCATCACTGCTGAAAGCATCAAGGTAAGTAAATACTGTGTTACCCTCAACCTGTCCAGGATCAGATACCTGAATATGGTTAGGGTCTGTGTACATACTCATAACCTTCTTCTTAACTTCCTCTGGAGTGTCAGATAAGTAGATACAGTTTCCTAATGACTTGCTCATCTTAGCCTTACCATCAGTACCAGGAAGTCTTAAACATGCCTTATTATCTGGAAGAAGAATCTCAGGTTCAACAAGAGCCTCTCCGTATACAGAGTTAAACTTTCTTACAATCTCACGGCACTGCTCAATCATAGGCTCCTGATCTTCTCCTACAGGAACTGTAGTAGCCTTAAATGCAGTAATATCCGCAGCCTGGCTTATTGGGTAACAGAAAAATCCTACCGGAATACTTGCCTCGAAATTACGCATCTGGATCTCAGATTTAACTGTAGGGTTTCTCTGAAGTCTTGAAACTGTAACGAGGTTCATATAATAAAATGTAAGCTCTGTAAGCTGTGGAATCTGTGACTGAATAAATATATTAGACTTAACTGGATCAATACCAACTGAAAGATAATCGAGTGCAACCTCGATAATGTTCTGTCTTACTTTCTCTGGATTATCAGCATTATCTGTTAATGCCTGTGCATCCGCAATCATAATAAAAATCTTCTCGAATTCACCTGAATTCTGTAATTCAACTCTGCGCTTTAAAGATCCAACATAATGACCTAAGTGAAGTCTACCTGTTGGTCTGTCACCTGTTAATATAATCTTAGACATAGACCATCCTTCTTTCATCCCAAAATTGTAAAAATTATATCATACTTTTACGCAAATGGCAAAAAAGTTTAATATAAATTGGCAGAATTACTGCAATTCCTGCAAGGAACGTAAGCCCCTCATTCCAGCACACTGCATCAAAGCCAAAATGTGGTATCAGAAGTACAGCAACAGCTGCCCTTCCAGCCATCTCAGCAAGTCCTGAGAGGATAGAATATTTGCCATAGCCCATACCCTGAACTGAATACCTTGCAGTAAATAAAAGTGCCAGTTCTGCATTAAACACACTTATGTATCTTATAAACTTCACAGTGTAACCGACAACAACTGTATCAGCTGCATTAACAAATATAAGTGCCATATATCTGCCGGTAAAGAAACATACTATCATCGTGATTACAGAATAGATAAGACCAATCTCTAAAGTTCTCTTAAATCCTTCACTGATACGGTCAAATCTCTTAGCTCCGAAATTCTGTCCAACGAATGATGAAAGAGCTGTTCCCAACGCATTTAACGGACACAGAATCAGATTCTTAATCTTATATCCGGATGTAAATCCGGCAATTGCGTCTTCTCCAAGTGCATTTACATAAAATTGCAGAATAATTGCGCCAATTGCAGTAATAGAATATTGCAGTCCCATTGGCATGCACATTTTAATAATGTTCTTCATGTAATACGGATGGAACTTTCTTTCATCTGCATTAACTGGAAATAACAGTTTGTACTTCTTAAAGATATATACAGCACTAAGAACACCTGCAATTCCCTGTGAAAATATAGTAGCAATTGCAGCTCCGGCAACTCCCCACTTCACAACAACAACCAGAAACAAATCAAGAAATATATTAATAACAGTTGATACTGCCATAAATATAGTTGATTTTTTACTGTCGCCAAAGGCCATAAGAAGTCCGAAACAGAAATTATACAGAACCGTCAACGGAAGTCCTAAGAATATAATAACAAGATACACATATGCATCCTTAAATATATTTTCAGGTGTCTTTAACCACGTTAAAAAGAGTCCACTCATAGACGCTGTGACTGCTGTCATAATGACAGCAATCGCAAGTGCAAAGTAGACTCCGTTAATAAAATATTTTCTTAAATCAGTATTCTTTCCTGCGCCAAATGCCTGTGAAACAGGAACACTTATTCCTATACATGAACCTATACAGAAATAACATACAATATATGTAAGAGAAGAAGTTGCACCAACTGCTGCCAGTGCCTTAGAGCTTAAGAACTGTCCAACAATTGCTGCATCTGCAATATTATAAAGCTGTTGCAGAAGCTGACCCAAAAGCACCGGTCCTGCAAATGATAATAAAATCCTTGTTATTGGTCCATTAGTCATCTTTGCATTGTCAATCGTCTCTGTCCTGCTCATAAGCTTCTTCGTCTCCTGTAAATAATTAAGCTATATTCCAGACTTCTTATTGTGTCTTATTCTGGCAATAACTCTTGAAATTCCCATAATAATAAGAGTTCCAATAACAGCCCCGCAGCCATCAATAAGCACATCTGTCACTCTTCCACTTCTTCCCGGCACAAAGAGCTGATGAAATTCATCTGTCGCCGCATATAATATTGCTATAAATGCTGCTATAGCAACATATCTTATATTAATTACTACTGCTGTAACCGCACCTAATACCAGTCCTGCAAGCAGTGCATATTCCATTGCATGTGCGGTCTTTCTTACCGGATAGTCAATTGTCTGTGCCATATGAATCTGCTGTTCCTCACTCATATTATCAAATCCCGGAACAAATACATGACACACAGCCATTCCAGCCTTAATACTCTGGTTTTCTGATTCTTCTCCCGGTCTTGCCGAAAAAGAAAATATAACAACCATCCATGTAACCGCAAGTATTGCAAATATAATTCTACGGATATTATAATCTCCTAATCTAGCCATATATGATTAATCTCTGTATCCATGAGGATTATGACTCTGCCAGTTCCATACATCCCTGCACATATCCTCTAATGATTTCTTAGCAGTCCATCCTAATATATCATGTGCCTTAGATGCATCTGCCCATGAGTCTGGAATATCTCCAGGACGTCTGTCGCCAATCTTATAATTAACTTTAACACCTGTAGCATTCTGGAATGCATTAACGATTTCAAGAACACTGTATGGAGTTCCTGTTCCAAGATTAAATATCTCAACCCCCTTGTGAGTATCCGCATATTCAACGGCCTTAAGATGACCACATGCAAGGTCAACAACATGGATGTAGTCTCTTCTGCATGTTCCATCAGGAGTTGGATAATCTCCTCCGAATATAGTAAGCTGCTCTCTTACACCTGCAGCAACCTGTGATACATATGGCATAAGATTGTTAGGAATTCCCTGTGGATCTTCACCAATCTTTCCAGATTCATGTGCTCCGATAGGATTGAAATATCTGAGTAAAATAACCGTAAGCTCAGGATCAGCCTGTGCACAGTCTGTAAGAATCTGCTCCATCATTGACTTAGTCCATCCGTATGGATTAGTACAGTCACCCTTATGCATTGTCTCATTATATGGTGGCTTCTGGTCTCCATATACAGTTGCTGAAGATGAGAATACAATCTTAGTAACTCCTGCTTCCTTCATACACTCAATAAGAGTAAGTGTTGTATCAATATTATTGCGGTAATACTTAGCTGGCAATCTTGTTGACTCACCTACAGCCTTAAGTCCTGCAAAATGTATAACGCAGTCTATATGATTCTCTGCAAAAATCTTCTGCATAGCTTCTTTATCTTTAACATCTGCTTCATAAGAAACTACCTTCTTGCCAGTAATCTCTTCAACTCTCTTTATCGATTCCGGACAACTGTTACTATAATCATCAACAATAACAACTTCATGTCCTGCATTAAGTAATTCAACTGCTGTATGTGAGCCAATATATCCTGCTCCACCTGCTAATAAAACAACCATTACATCCTCCTTGGTCTGAATACATAATCAAATTTCATTCCAAATACTACCACAGTATTAGTCATATATCAACCATTATCAATCTTTTCTGCCGATAAACGTCTCATATAATCTGTAGTCACTATTCACAATCAGTTCATCTGGAAATGCTGTATCTTCAATAACTTTATATGCCCTGTCAAAATCACATATGCTCTCTTTAATATGTGCATCACTTCCTATAGAAATACTGACGCCTAACTCCTTGCACAGATTAAGCATATGCACATCATTCTCGTAAGCTCCCTGTCTTGGTCCTGACGGATTAAGAGAAGTATTATTAAGTTCAAGAAGCACATGCTTCTCCTTAGCTGCTCTCACAAGACGCTCATAATCTACAGGGTATCTTGAATCATCAGGATGCCCTATAATATTGACATATGGATTGTCCATCGCCTTAATTAAAGCATTGGTATTCTGTTCAATACTTCCCGGCTTGATACATGGAATATGAAGACTTGCTATAACAACATCACAGCCTTTGAGCCCGTATTCCTTAAGATCAATATTACCATCATAATCCATGATATTGACCTCACAGCCCATATATATCTTCACTCCACATTTCTGTCTTGGAATAATTCCCATGTTAGAAAAATATAATATGCCTGCACTTCCCGGCATCTTAGGTGCATGGTCTGTTATTGCAAGATGAGTAACTCCGATGCCTGCTGCATACGCCGCCATCTCATCTATAGTATTATACGCATGTCCGCTTACCAGTGTATGAGTATGTGTATCAATTGAATATTTCATAAATTCATCTTCCTTATATTACTGGTATTATCCATACTGACTAAAATTCAATATCAACTGTACCGTTAGCGTGCTTCATATAATCAAAAAGCTTAGGTGCTGTAAGAAGTGTAAGTGGATCTTTCTCTGTATCATCATCTTCAAATATCTTAACAACCTCATCGATTTCTGAGTTAGAAAGAGAATTAATATACTCTCTCATCTCAACTATTGTCATATTAAATAATTCTTCTTTACTCTTCATAACCTGATGTCTCCTTAATTAACTCTTCTAATCAATTCTTTTTCTAACTTATTACTCGGTGCGTCCTGTATAGATTACCTTACCGGTGTTCCATAACTCTGCTGTTCTTCTTGCAGCCTCAAGTCTTTCATCATCGTTCTTAAACTCAAAAGTTGCTGACTGACATCCACAATCCAGACATGTTACATAATAACCATGGTCCTCTTCTTCAAGTATAGATGGTCCGAAGCATCTCGGACAATCCTGTAAATCAATCATCTCGTAAATCTCCATGTTATACGTCCTCTCTTAATGTTTTATATATTGGTTACTTTATGTATTATACCACTCCAGAAGATTCATCAAATCATTAATCTCCTCAGCAATCTGCTTACCATTATCAGTGTCCTTTACGAACACGCGCTGCTTTTCCACATAGACAACCTGCGACTCAGATTCAATATCTCTGTTACTATTAATTGCCATGTTAATGCTCATAAATGGATGATGCTCTTTAATCTTCATTCCATGAGAATTATAGATAAGCGTATATCCGGCTATTCCTGTGGCATCATGATATCCTTCGCAGAAACCGCCGTCTATAACAATCAGTTTTCCATTAGCCCTGACTGGGTGCTGCCCTTCCTTCGTTCTTACAGGAGTATGACCATTAATAATATGTGCATTCTCATTGTAGAGATTAAACTCCCTTAAAATCATCTTGCAGATTCTCTCATGTTCATACTGGGCATAGTAATGATTCTTGTCTTCTTTAATCGCATTATTATAGTCAGCATTTTTCTCCTTGTCAAGGAATGTTCTTTCAAATGTTTTAATACACCTTCCCGTTACCGGCGATAATATATTGCTCCATAAAAACCACATAAAATCCACTGCGTCCGAATCACCAATTCTTGCCTGTCTCACCATCGACTCGCAATAGTCAAGATACTCACGACCTGTGTACGACTTGCCATCCACAACAATTCCGTCAAACACCCCTTGTTCATCAAGTGGCACACAGCCATGGAACAGAAGATTTCCATTATGAATCTTATAAATGTTTCCTTTGTCATATAGAAAATTAATATGCCTCTCAAGCACTGTGCTGTTGATAAAATCTGCTCTGAATCTTCCCATCAGGAACATTTCTTCCATAGTCAGCTCATAAGGATTATTCATGTCAATTGTTGGGAACTCAGTAGTGTTAAGAAAATATTCTTTATCACCGATTCTTACAATGCCCTTATCCAGGTCCATCTTGTCTAACAGAAGTCTTCCTTCCATTCTATATTCTGGATGTCTTTTAATAAGCTGTCCCTCAAGCTTGAATAATATTACGGAAATAGCCTTATATACTGCATCATCAACATTTTTATCTGAATACGTCTTAACTGCAAACTGCAGAAGGAACCTAAGACTTATTCCATAGCCATTCTCAAGTATCGACATAGTCTTATATTTAATATTATTTCTGACGACAAGTGCCATGCACACCGGATTGCCGCAAAATGCTCCCATCCACAATATGTCATGATTACCCCACTGTATATCAACACTGTGATGCTCCATCAACAGATCCAATATCTTATCCGCATGCGGTCCTCTGTCATATATATCGCCCAGTATATGAAGATGGTCCACAGCCAGTCTCTTAATCAGGTCAGTAAGCGCAATAAGAAACTCGTCTCCATTGTGAAGACTGAGAATAGTCTCCATAATCTGTCTATGGTACACACTTCTGTTATCATCCTCATCCTTCTGCGCATGTATAAGTTCATCAATAACATATGCAAAATCCACTGGCATTGCCTTTCTCACCTTGGATCTTGTGTATTTAGACGACAGCAGCTTTGCAATCTGAATCAGCTGACCAAGTACATTTCTGTACCATTCATCAGTCACCTTATTTTCCTCCATAAGAATCGAAAGCTTCTCCCTTGGATAATATATAAGTGTACACAACTCCTGCTGTTCAAATACAGTAAGCTCATCTCCATACAGCATAGCTACCTTCTCTTTAATTACCCCCGAACAATTATTAATTATATGGTAAAATGCATCATATTCTCCATGGAGGTCACTCATAAAATGCTCTGTTCCCTTCGGCAGATTCATAATTGCATTCAGATTAATAAGCTCGCGGTAAACTGACTGCTTTGTGGGATATTTTTCTTTTAAAAGCTTTAGGTATTTATCGTATTCTTTCATGGTGCCTCCTTTTTCATCTGGTTCTCATTGCTTACTATTTATTGTATTATCTAATACAAAAAAGTCCGTGATAAAATTTCACGGACTTTCTTTACATCAACTATATATTAAAAAAGTTCTGTTCCTCCAGCATTCATAATAGTACCTCCTTTATCCATTCAATATTAGTATATTCTTTTATACTCAAAAGTCAAATATTTTCCATGTTTACAATTGTACCTTTGTTTTTTGCCTCTCTTGTAATATCCATCATCTTTTTTTCATTAGTATCTTTATCTTTCTGAAGCTTCCATTTATTATATAATTCAATAGCATTTAAATAGTATTTATCACTAGATGAATTATTCAAATTAGATATATTAAAATATAGCAATTGCATTATATCAATGTAACTTTGATGCAAAGATCTATAAACAACAGAATCATCCGCAACTCCATGTGCAAAATTCATAGCAAAATATTCAATATTATTTAATACACCGCTTACTTCATCAATCATAAATGCCTTAGTTGCCACTTCACCTTTTAATTATATTCTCATCATTATCTTTTTCATCATCTACAGATATTATAATATCTTTTGAAATTTTAAGACCATATATATAATCAGCTGCTAATACTGCATTAGAAAAATACTTTGTTTTCGTTTTGCTTTTAATTCATCAAATTTATCTATTAATTCTTTTATATCCTGTATTTAGTGGATAACTCACATATTTGTCGTCCTGATTATAGTTTTGAAAACTTTTTATATTATAAAAAATCTACTTTCTGCACACTGTTTACATCAGTGTTCCAGGATTATCCTGTGGCTTAATCGGGCGTTTTGCTATAATCTCAAAGCCTTTCATTAACTGTTCAAACTGCTGCTCATTTATCTCCAGTGCTTCTGTTACATTTCTTGGCCATTTGAAACTGCCTTCTTCAACCCTTTTATACATAAGCAGAAATCCGTGGCCTTCCCATAGAAGTGCTTTTATCCTGTCATTCTTTCTTCCACAGAATAAAAAGATTGTATCTTTATCGTGTGGATCAAGTTCAAACTGATACTGCACGATTCCAGCAAGTCCATCTATACCTCTCCGTAAATCTGTGTAGCCAGCAGCTATGAATATACGTTTAAAACCGGCTGCATCATTAAGCATGATTAAATGCCTCTATAAGATTTTTTATAAAATCAGGTGTAGCAGTATTAGTGATTTCAAATGTAATTCCATTGGTTTTTATTACAGCAACTATTGTATTATCTTTAAATGAATAATCATCATTTTTATTTTCACATATAGTATGCGTGACAGTTAATTCTGTGGATGCCAAAGCTTCTTTAGTTACAGGAAGTTCTACAAATGTAGCTGCCTGTCTTTCAAGTGTATCAATACATGTTTCTTTGAGCTTTCTCTGCCAGTAGTAATACTTGTCCTTTGATATGTTGTTTATCTCAAGCCACTGAAGTATCTTCATGCCGCTTGAACGACATTCTTTTATTATGGCTGCCCACTTTTTAAGATTATGCTGTGTTTCCAACTCCTTAGCATTCAATAATTATAACCTCATGAAAAATTTGCGATAATTGTACGAATTGTACAATTCGTTAAAATCGTACAAATTATGCAACTGGATTATTATAGTTATAGCAAATTTTACGAAAACTATATGCTTTCCACTATCTCCTCAGTGATGCATTCCACAGTGAAGGATAGCGAGAGCCGAATGGTTCATGCGATGTATAAACTGGCGGTGGAAACATCAAAGCTGTCTCATGTGATTGCGTATAGTCATGGAGTGGATGAAGAAGCGCCAAGGAAGTTACAGGCAAAGTGTACGGATGAAGTGAAAAGAATTAATGGTGCTGTAAGGTTTGAGGATGCATATGAATATCAGAATCAATATAGATAAAATAGATAAAATGATATATAATGTCTATAGAGGTAATATTATGCAGATTATAGATCAAATGATTTCAGAAATTGTTAATTTGCTTATAGATTTTCTTTCGAAGTATTGGTTGTTAGGTGGAGGTATTATTCTTGGGTTCTTTTTTAGATGTGATTTATATAAGACTAAAATAGTAATTCCAGAATTGCGAAGAAAAAAAGTGCTGAAAACTATTATTTATGTAATGGTGTTAACTATAATGTGGAGTCTATTATATTCGAATCAACAAGATAGCAATATTGGTATTTCCACATTAATATTAACTTTAGTTTATTTATTTGTGGTTGTTGCAGAAAAATGTAATGGTGGAACAACAGAAAGTCTATTATTAATTGTAAATGGAACAATGATTACTACATTATCTTTTCAACCTTTCCCTTATAATATTGGCTTTGCATTATTAACAATATTAGTAGCTTGGATTGCATATAAGTGTTGGTTTTCGTTTGAACTTTTAAGTGATTTTATAGAAATAGTTATTATTTCTGTAGAGTCAATAATTGCATCATTGATTATGTTTTGGTGCAAGTGGGACGGAATCTTACATACAATTATATTTGTTATTTTTTGTGAGACATTTCTTTTTATGATTAATTGCTATTTGAAATTATTAGTGAAAAATATTTGTAATGAAGATACAGATTTTTATTGGTATGATATTTGTTGATAACATGATTATTAGTTAATATAAAAGGGCGGGAAGAAAATATGAGATTTACAGAAGATGAAGTTAAAACAATAATAACAAATGTTATGACATTACTTAATGAAGATGTTTTTGGTACTATATATGATTTTTTGCAAATACATTCAGAAAAGAGAAACACTCTTAACTGTGCATTTCCATTTCCCCCAAATATTCGCATTGGTCTACTTAAGGAATGTTTGGTAATAGAATATTGTAGTCCAGAAGAAGTAGATAGTGATATTTTATCTATTCAAGGTCAGGATTATCCATAATATGGAATTGAAGATTTTTTAGGTTTGGATATATCTCATGAGATTATTAATAAATTTGCTATAGGGTAGCCTATTGAAAATATGACATTTTTTTAGGGTAAGCGATACATAAACCACCATATGATTCATACAGTCTGATTTTATATAGAAATCAAATTTCTGAATGGTTATTAAGGCTACATGTTTCCTGCATCATCTCTGACCATGGCATAAGGTCTTCAAGTATGCTTTCGGGCTCATTTTTGTAGTCCAGCATCTTTGTCATAACTGTTTCCAGGTAAAGACGGATGTTTAATCCATTAACCTTTGCTGTTTCTGCAAGCGTATATACTATTGCACTTGCGGTTGCTCCCTTTACTGTATCATGAAATAGAAAGTTCTTTCTTCCCATAACATAGCTTTTGACAGCTCGTTCGGCTGCATTATTGCTTATGGAGCACCTTCCATCTTTAAGATAGTTTTCCATATATGGTTTCTAATTCAGGGCATAATTCACTGCTTTAGAAAACTTTGATCCGCCAAGTGGATTCTGCTTTTCTACCCATTCCCAGAATGAATACAGCAGTGGTCGCTTGATTCCAGACGTTTCTGTTTTCATTCATCCGGAGTAAAATCAGCAAGCTCTCTTTCTATATCAAAAAGTCTATCACAATAAGCCAGTCCTGTCAGGGCTGGTGATTGTGTGGTATCTTTTGTTTTCTTTGGTACCGCTTCAAACATGTACCGTCTCAGATGTGCCCAGCAGCCACATCTTGTTACATCTTTCAGGCGGTTATAACCACTGAATCCATCAGTGTGTACATAGCCATGATAATCAGCGAGGAACTTTGCGGTATGATATCCGCCTCTGGTCGGCTGATATTCATATATCACAATTCTGTGTTTTTCAAATGCCCCACTCGTATAAAGCCATATATATGACTTTGATTCTGGGGTTTTACCATCCTCATGAAGCACCTGTGCTGTAGTTTCATCAGCATGTATTACCTCCTGCTTGAGAAGATGAACATGCAGCCTGTCATACACTGACTTCATTTATTCTTCTGCGCATGTATTAAACCATCTGACTAATGTTCCACGGTTCAGTTTCACGCCCAGCTGTTCCCAGTCTTTCTCCTGTCGATAGAACGGCAGACAATTGATACATTTCTGATACATGACATATGATACTTCCGAAGCCGATGCCATGCTGTGTGGAATAAGTGCTGCAGGTACATTCTTTGCTATCTCATCATGGGTTGCACGAGGCTCTCTTTTTGTATGTGAAGCTATCTATTATCTCCGGTTTAGCTTCCTGATTATTGGCGTCAGTATCAAAAAGACTGAGCTGTCCCTCGTTATCAAACTGTCTTGATGTCCTTTCACTTGAGATGCCAAACAGCTTGCGCTTCATCTCATTGATTGTCTCTGTAAGATTGGCTATTGTCTGGTTAAGTTCAGCCATCTGACGATTTTTTCCCTCAAGCTGCTTCATAAGACAATTGACCAGTTCATTCATATTTAATTCTGACGATGAAGCAGTCTCATTCATGATATGACACCTCCGTAAATGATACATTTATTGTACCATAAATATGTCTGCAAAACCAGTAAATATGCGGATTTATCACATCTTTAGAACTTCTTGGGAGGTGTCGGTTTTATTGCTTTGGGCTGGCTTATCGAAAGCCCCTCCATTAACCATCTGAACTCCTGTCTGGTAAGATTTTTCACCTCATCAGAATTCCGCGGCCATTGAAATCTTCCTGAATCAAGTCTCTTGTATAATAGAGCACAAATCCATCTTTATCAAAGTGCAGAGCCTTCAGTCTGTCACAGCGTTTCCCACAAAAAAGAAACTACTGTACGGGTCAAGTTCATATGTATCCCGAACTATTGCCATCAGTCCATCTATGCTGCGCCTCATATCAGTATAACCTGAAACAAGATAGATTTTAGCCACCCCTGACAACTCGCCTAACATATCTGTTGCAGCGCATTGAGCGTTGCTGCAATGATTCTGTTGTCAGCAGAATTATTTATAGCTATCGAATATCCATTAAATTCAATCTTAATGTCCGATTTTTCATCACAATAATTAGAAATAGTACTGTTATTATCTTTTAGTTCATTGTAGTGAATTGGTACAACTTCCTGTTTTTCCTGTACCTGTACTGTAGCCGCTGTATTGGTGCACGCTGCCATTCTTAATCTCTTAACATTATAATAAAAAGATCTGGTTGATATATGATTTATCCTGCACCATTCATAATCCGACAGACCGCTTACTCTGAAGGTCTGTATAAGCTCAGTCCAATATCTGTCTCGCTCAGATTTCTTCATAATCAAATACTCCGAAAATTTATTTGGAGTGTAATGATGCAAAAGTCTGATAATAGTTTGAAGTGAAATGCTACATACAACTTTTGCGGTTCTGATCAGAACTTAGAGTATAATGCTCCAACTGTCCTAATTTTACGTCAGGAATTGAAGCATTACACTACGGTGGTTTATGTAGCGCTTACTTTATAACAGTCTTTAATGAATTCAAAACGCTGTTCAAGCGAATAAGGTGATATTCCCATATCCAACCTCCATAATTATTTAATTAATGTACTAATTATGAATGGATTTGAGATAGAAATAAATCCTCTATTTTATTTAGCGCTTACTCCATAACTGCCAGTTCTCCTTTAAGATTGTTTTTCATGCAGTGTTCACCTCCATAAGGAAGTGTAACAATACACCTAAAAATACAAAATAAGAATGTAGGTTTTCCGACATTTTTATATGCCATATTTCCTACATTCTTATATTAGCATTTGCACCATAAAATTTTTTTGTTTATAAAAATTTTATGGTGCCAAGCACCTTAAAAGATATTGCTTTCTTTAATCAATTTTCATTCCGCCCTTTATCCAATTATCAAAATCTGTTTTGATTATATCCGCCGTATAATAAGCGCCCTCTCCCTCGTCCTTATGATATGTAAACCATTCTTTTGGTTTCTTACCAGGATTATTTTTTTCCAGCTTATCAATCATATTATTATAACTACAAGTTCCCATAACAATGGCTGGATTTCCGTCTTTATTTCCGTAGTCGGCATAATGACATGATCTCGAAACTGCCTTACCAATCCATATCTTACTATTGATGCCTACACCTTTACGCCCTGCTTTAACCACTAGTTCTTGAGCTGTAGACATTCCAATTCCAACTTTTATTTCAGGCAAATCATGTTCTCTAAATAGTTGATTAAGCATTTTCATAAAAGTATTTACATAAAAACACTTATTCGCCGTCTCAAATACATCTGCTTGCTTTGGATTAGTATATACCGCATACACACAATCCCCGCGAATGCCGATTTCTCGAAGATTATCGTCATCTCTTAAAATCTCAATAATCTCTGAGGAAAAGCTTCGGAAGACCTTAGCTAATTTTTCTTTATCTTCATCTGCACACAATTCAGTTGAATCACGCATATCTACAAAAATGGCACTCACCCAACTATAGTAGCCATTTGTGAATGTAAAATCATCATCATTTGGAAGTTTATCTTGCTCAACAATTTCCATATCGTTGTCTAAAATTTCTTCTAACCTTTGCTTACCTGCTTTGTAATCATAATCTGCCATTAGTTTCCTCTATCCCTCAATACAAATAAATTCCAATTATAAACATCACTATGAACGCAATAAATCCAATTATCGTCCACTTAATTCCTTTATTATAGTTAACATGTTTTTCATTTGCTATTTTCGAGTTTATGTAGACTTGCGACAGGAGATCTTTCAAATAATCTTCCTTTTTTATACTCAATATATCATTCTGAAAAACCTGATAGGACGGCCTATTGCTTATTTTTCCGAAAAACAAAACTGAATCTGTTATTAGCTCAGGTTGCTGGTAAATGTTAGCGTTAATCCTTGCAACTAATGTTAAAATTAATCGTGCAATTCCATAACACAGCATGAATATAGAACTTCCAAGAAATACAATATATAAAACTGTACAAAAATTTGCTGGCGGTAAAATATTCTGCAACACATTATACATTTCTGCCATTCCATCATTTGTGAAAATAATTGTTAACAAAACACCTGTCAATGCAAGCACTGTACCTGCTTTTGAATCACAGCTATTTATCCAACTATTTATTCTCTCCAGTGAGGATTTCGCCTCTTCTATCTGTTCCTCTGTGTCCAATGTATCTGCTATCGTGGTTCCTGTCATAGTGGCATTCCTTTCTCTATCCATTCATTAAATGCAGTTTCTACAATATTGCCATGATAAAAATCAATTGTATAATAGTTGGATTTGTGAGCACTAATCCATGTCTTATAACCCTCATTTTCTTTTTCTAAAGATTCTTTTATCTCATTATAAAACGTTGGGCTCATCGCAATAGCTGATATGCCATTCCGATTTGCTGTATTTCCAAGATGACAGGCATCAACAACTGCTTTTCCAATCCATATTTTATCATTTATACCACTTCCAGATTGTCCTGCTTTTATAATAAGTTCTTTGTCGCACCCCAACCCAATTCCTGCGTAAATTTTCTGAAATCCATTATCTTCCAAAAGTTTATTAAACATTTCCATGAATGTGTTTATTCTATATGCATGCCTGAATATATCAACCAAATCAGCGACATATTGTGTTGTATAAATACAATAAACACAGTCACCTCTGATTCCTATCTCACGGTAATTTGAATCATCCTTCAAAATAGCAATTATCTCAGAACAGAACGCACGAAGTATACGTGCTGTATCCTCATTAGGAGTTTTACATAACTCGCTTGAATTAACAATATCAACAAATAATGCGCCAACCCATGTTCTAATGCCATTTGTATATGTAAATTCACTATCAGAAGCAGGAATTTTATCTTTGTCTTCAATTTTAGTTTTAGACAAAAGAATATTTTCAATAGCGCTTTTTGACTTCAAATAATCGTACATTCCAACTTTCTCCCTTTTATCTATCCTTCACATCTCAGCCGACCATAAGATCGTTGCCTGCTGCCCACCACGGAGAGGTGTGTAAAGTTTCGAGCAACAATGGGAGCTATTGACCCCACATCTCATGCGATTTCCTCTATGCTATACATGGAAGTGTAAATCACATGAAAAACAAATTAAATTGGTTCGATAAAAATTGGGAACAGGATGTCAAGCCACACAGCTATTCTCGATATGCTTATGTCCCCTAAAATTTAATGGTGCCCGACACCTTATATTCTTATTTTTTTAATCAAAATGAGCATCGTCATCGGTTGCTTTGAAATAGCATGTTCTGCCACCTTAAATTATCATTGGAGATGGATTAACTGCGTTTTTAAGTTTATCAATTAAATCGACAACATATGGATATAATTTTTCATCATCGAATCTTCTTAATTCATCTATTAATTCGTCAATTGAGAGAACTTTTCTCACATCCCTTATATCTATAGGATATGATTCATTGCCAATAACAAAGTTAAAAAATCGAGTATCTCTCAATGCTTCAATTTCCTTATAACATGGTGTTCCTTTGTGTTTAATATAGTTATATATATTCCTAATTTTCGACTCTGAAAAATCTTTCCAGAATGCAATAATCAAATCAATTGCGTCTGAAAATTCCGGTCTCATCACCTTAAGATACTGAAAAGGATTTCCCTCTGCATGCGGTGTACTTACACCATTTTCTGTCTTTCTCAACATCTCCAATGACTTTTCAATTGTATGCATTCCAATAATTTCATCCGAATTAGTCACATTTCCATCATTATCAAATTTATATAAAACGAACTCTGCTGAAACATATGTAATTGTCCATGTTAGGTCAACTAATATATTATAATTTATTAATGCTGTTTCTAGCATTTGGGATTTAAATGTCAATTCAATTTCTTTTTGAGTAATCATATCATCCACTTTATTAAACCAATAATCCCAATTATCTTCCTCTGTTTTTCTTAAAAATAATCTTGCCATTTCATATCGTTCAAAAAGTTCATGCCATTTGCTCATGAAATACACCTCTTGACTTGTTGGAAATTTTACACCTTCCAGCTTAAATCTACTACTTGATGGCGGTTCTATTCCTTCAAAAATATCTGTTTTAAATTTCATAATGCATAGCTCCTATAATTATCAAAGCCAAAATTTTAATGGTGCCTGGCACCTTATATAACTTACAACTTGTGGTTCATATTTTTAAATTTAATGGCATCGAATCAACGAGTTCTTTAATCGCTGTCGATTTAAAAACTATTCCTAATCCTAGCACCTCTTGCATAATGTAATTCGTTCCTGCTGGGATTGCCTGCAATGTATTATTCCGAATCATTGTCATCGCAACAATACCAAGCAATTTCAGCTTTCTTTGTCCTACTACAATTTGCCCATTCTTAAAATTCTCGAATGTCAAGTCTATGTAAACAGGGCTTCCGCTTGAACCTGGAAATACTTGTGCATCAATCACAAATTCGGGCTGTCCATTGAAATCATATTGCGGATGACTTGAAATCATGCCAGTTCTAATAAGCGGTAGATTATTAGCCATATCATATCTACCATCTGGATAGCCAACGAAATACACATTCTCCGCAACCGATAATTCTGGCTCATGAAAATCAGCAAGCATAGAATAATCAACATACTTATAGTATATTTTGTCTTCCATAGTAATGAAAAGCCCCGTACAATCCATTGCCGCAATATCGACATTTGGATTGGGGTACCCTTTGACAATTCGATCTATACCTTGAAGGTTAAGCTCCTGTTTATGTCCATGCTTCGGTTCCCCATTTTCTTTACATGTGAAAGATATAGCAATATTTGGAGTTCCAATCAACACGTGTTTATTCGAAACCAAATACAATTTATACTGGTTTTCCCCTACAGGACGAGACAGCAAGAATCCTGTTCCTATTGATGTCACTCTGCCCTCACTATTTTTACATTCTATTCTTAACGTTGTATATAATAGTTGCTCATAAACAGTATTCATAATTGCTCTCCCTTTATCTTTGTATCATCATCACATCTTCGCCGATTATCAATGCTGCAATAAACTGAATAAAATCTTTGTTACGCAAAAGTTTAAACAACCAATTCTTCTTCATAATCATTTTTCTCTTGTTTACATGTTACTATGTTATTAAACATTATTCAATATATTTAATTGTTGCTGATGATTTGGAAACTTTAGATGGGTTAAAATGTATATAACGCTTTATGTATCTTGTTTATAAAAATTTTAATGGTGCCTAACCGTCAATAAACACTTTCATAAATAATTTATTAGTGGGGTCCAGAGGTACGACCTCTAGGTGCGGTTTCGTTTATTTACGTCTTATTCATCACTTGGCTATTTTGTTTCATGTAAGTGTTGGCTACGAACCCCACCCTACACCTGTAGGATATCCCATCTGAACCCACATATAAGTTACCATCAGACTATTCATCACAGCGCCTCCATCAATCTCAATGTTTTTCACAAATCCTTTGGTTTCGAACTTTAACTTTATGCAACTCAGCCAAATGCCAAATAAAACAATAAGCGACTATTATTCTCACATCTCAGTCAATCATTAATCGTTGCCTGCTGCTCACCACGAAGAGGTGTGATTATCAGAACAGTATAGAAAGCTTTCTGCCATATTTCTTTTACTTCTTAACAATTCAACAGATTTCGATTTTCCATTCATTTTTCATTCAAATTATAAAAACCAATTTTATAACATTTTTTGACAAATAACACTAGCAGAATTTTCGCCTGTTCTATGATCACTAGCAGTTTTAGATATTGTTGCCATATATCTATTATCATTTTTATATCTTACTTTATAATGTTTACCATCCTCAGTTATTGTAAATCCTAACTCTACAAGTCGTTGTCTAATACTACTAGACATACTGGTATATCCTTTAAATAATTTTTTAATTTCATTTTTTCTTTTATCTGATAATTTTTCATAATTATTTGTATCCAATATATCCTTAAGAATATCTTCTCTTCTAGATCCAGTTTTAACTTGTTGCAATGCATCATCTATAACTGATAATACTATATCTTTTATTTCCCCAGGATAAATATCTTGTTCTTCCCCTTGCATAATAATCGGAATACCGTCTGTCTGAGCAAGTTTTGCTCTTAATCCCTGTATTTCATATGTCTGAATTTCATTTGTACGTGTCAATTCCTCGACTTGTCGTTGAAGCGTCTTCAGTTCATCATCCAAAGCATTATATACATCATCCACCTCATTTTCAGCCATATCACGTGCCTGTTCAGCAGCTAGACGTTCTTCTCTTTGTGCCGTTAATCGATCGTTTAGTAATGAATTACTTACTCCTTGCCAAGTATATAGTTTGTCAACTTTTTGCAACACACTGAATTTTAAAACATATGTAACAACCTTTTCCATTAATCTTTTTTCGTTTCCGTCCTTTGAAACACATCTTTTATGCCCCAAAACATCATTAGGATAGTAAACCCCAATAGCTCCATTATATTCATTTTCACCATCACAAGCCTCTCTAATACAAGTATTGGATTGTTTATCAGCCTGCACAAGCACATGTGCAACCCCTTTTAATTTACTACATAACCAATCAATCGATAACGGATCTTTATTAAAAACAGTTTTTGAAACATATACAACTGGTAACTGATATCTTATCTTTCTTTTAACAATATCTGAAAGTATAGAAACATTTTCTTCGCTTATCAATAAAGCATTCCTACAGAATTTTAATTCTCCATCGGGTTTAATATAATCTTCTTGCATGAGAAGAGAAATAAAATGCGGAGTTGAAAAATCAGCATCAGTTACAACAGCCTGTTCCTGATAACTCCTATCAAGTCTAATTGCCATACGCATTTCATTAAAATTCATTATATAATCGGTATCCCAGATAACCCCTTCATCAGTAATCTTTTCATAACGGACTGCAATAACATTTTTATTCCTATATTCAATAATTTCTAACCATAAATTATCATCTCCAAATCTAATATTCTTTTCTCCATTCCATTGAATTCCTGGGATTATATTGTCTTTGTATGGACTTCCCTGATTCCATTTAATTACGAGTCTAATAAAAGCTTCCTTTGTCATAGTGTTTTTTATATCTAATATTGTTGAATATAAAAGCATAAAGCTATATCTCCTTTCAAAAACATTTTTAATATATTATTTTATGTACAACTTCAAGAGAGGCCTCATCAACCTCTCTCCCATCAAATATCCCAGTCCCCAAAGGGACATCGTTTTATAACTTGAATTAACCCAACTTTATCCATAGCATATTGCTCCTTACCCTATGTAATCCTGAATTAATCCATACAATTATTTCCACATTCCGACTTAACTAGATAATAACATATTATAATCTTCTTATCAATCAGTATTACAATTCACAGACCCCATTTCAGAACAACAAAAAACTCCGCCAGCAAAGCATATGCCTTGCCAACGGAGATATATAATATATTCTATTTTCTTCCATCACACATTAGTAACAATCGCCACGCCATCGCCCTCTATATCCACAGTCTTATTGCCTGCAGTTATGAAGAAGCTGTCGCCGGCTTTGTAGTTTTTAATGTTGTCGTCAACCCTGATAGTTCCCTTTCCTTCTGTAAAGATTACAGAACGGAAAGATGCTGTGTCGACATTAATTGTTACATGGTCAGATATGTCGTATTTGTAACATTCAAAATACTTGCAGCTGACTAACAGTTGTCCAGCTGTTGAATCCTCTTCAAGAGTTATAGCTGCCTCTTCCAACGCCTTATCATCTGTGTCTTCGCAGCTTTCATATGATACATACTTTTTAGTGTCAACAACATCGAGTGCTTTATCAACATGCAGTTCGCGCTTATTTCCGAACTTGTCCCTGCGGTCATAATCGTACATACGATAAGTACAATTAGAATTCTGCTGTATTTCACATATAAGGATTCCGGCTCCAATAGCATGAATTGTACCGGCTTTGACCATAACGCAGTCACCTTTGCTGACTTCTACCTTATTAAGAATATCCGTTATTGTGTTATTCTCAATACGTTCTCTTATCTCTTCTTTGCTAGCATCCTTAGAAAGACCGCAATACAGATAAGCGCCGGGTTCACAGTCAACAACATACCACATTTCATTCTTGCCAAATTCATTCTCATTTCCTAATGCATACTCATCATCCGGATGAATCTGGATAGATAAAGGCTTCATAGCATCTATGAACTTTATAAGAATTGGAAAACGGTCAAGTGAGCCACTCTTCCAGCCAACTGTATCTGCTCCAAATTTTTCAATAAATTCACCGAAATACATTCCCTTATATGGACCATCTGCAATAATTGACTGTCCATCTGGATGAGCAGACAACTCCCAGCTTTCCGCAATAATATCATAATCACATTTCTTGCCAAATACAGTTCTTAGCTTGGTTCCACCCCACAGATAATCCTTGAATGCTGGTTCAAGTCTGATAATATCAGGAATTTTATGAGACTCCTGAACAGGTTCTATTCGTAAGAAATCAGATTCAGACATAATCTCGCCTATACCAGTCTCAATAATAACCACATTCTCAGTTCCATGATTGGAAACCTTATGTGGCATGCCAACAGGTATGCTTACAGTTTCTCCCCTGCCATATTCTGCAACATCATCTCCTATCTGAATATTTGCAATACCATCAACAACCATCCAGCTTTCAGAGCGGTGTTCATGGCAATGCATTTTCATACTCATACCAGGGTACAAAGTTACTTTCTTAACCTTATAATTCTTGGTCATACACAATATCTGATGCATTCCCCATTCACGAAATGAAACCTTGGAACTGTCAAAATAAGGCTTATACTCTTCTACATGAGATTTAACAATATCCTTGATTAAAGAAATGTGTTCTCTGTCTGATATATATGTTGCATCCTCCGTATTAACAATAGATATATTGTTGATATGATTAGCAACAATAAGATGCTTATCAGCAGTATTAATCATTACCACATCTTCACAGTCATTATCGATAATATTTCTATGTCCGTAATCGCTTTGATTATCCTCATCGTTAATGTCTGCTATACAATCAATATCCCTATATTTAAAATCTGCAGTCAGCTCTGTTATATTATCTATCTTGGTAAATAAATCCGCCTGCATACGCATTTTAGGGAAACGGTTCATAATAGAATCCGGAACATTAATAATATGACTTACAGTCTTAAGTTTTCTCCTAATTGCCTTCTTAGTCTGGGCAATATCCGGATATATCCCACGTAATGCTTTGTTAAATGCACCAACCATGCATACATATATTCCAGCATGCTCACCATTAACAGATGAAACAATATTAGCTATCGTTCCTGTTTGGGCTGCTTCTTTCGCTCTTATGATAGAATCTTTGTAACTGCCTGATTCTATTACCAGATCAGAAACAGTAACCATCATAAGATCTGATGGGTTAAGAAAAATGCTTGCTAAAGAAACTGCGGCAAATGTACCGCAGTTCTTACTCTCGTATATTATCCTGTATCTTACATCCTGAAATACCTTAAGCTGTGTCTCCATAATATCTGCATAGCTTTCATTAGTAACAATGATAAATTCATCTGCAAATGGCATATTTCTTACAATAGTATCCTGTAAAAGAGATCTGCCCTCACATATATTAAGGAACTGCTTGGGATAGTTCTTTCTTGAGAGTGGCCATAATGTATTGCCTAATCCTCCCGCCAATATAACGCACTTCATAATAATTATCTCTCAGCTCTAATTTAATTATTAATATCACTATACACTTTCATTTTCAAATGTAAATTTTGTCAAAAATATATACAACTTCAATTTTTATAAAAATCAAATCAATTTATATATTTCATCCACATTTTTTCTATAACTACATGGACATAATGTTTCATCAGCATAATATCCTGCTGCTAAAACAACTACAATTCTTTCCCCATTTGGAATATTTAATTTTTTTCTAACCATCTCATCTTCTTTTGCTGTATTAGCCCACTGAAGAAAACACGAACCAATTCCCTTAAAATGTAATGCATTAACAAAATTCATTGCAAATAATCCAGTATTAAAATATCCTTGATTTCTCTCCCCGTAAAAGGAAAAAGCTGCAATATCATATGTAAATACAAAGTAATTAATTCCTTTTTTTTCAAATCCGCCTAATCCCATAATAACATTTGATAGCAACTCTATATTTTCATGACTTGAAACCTGATATACTTTACACATCTGTCTATTACACGCAGATGGCGAAGCAATCGCTGCTTCAACACAATATTTTATATCATCCTTTGAGATTTTCTTGTCTGAAAATTCTCTCACTGAATGTCTTGATTTAATAGCATTTAAATAGTCAATATTATTATATTTTAAAGCTTCTTTCGATGTGTATCTGAAACTTCCTACTGGATACATATCATATGATTCTAAATGTTTTAAAAATTTTTTAACATTTTTATAGCTTTCGTTCTCTTCCCATCTATTTTCATCAAATACTTGTTTCCATTTTTTTAAAATACTCACTCCCATAATAAATGGTGTATTGGGATTTTCTATATAGTTAATAGGGAATTTATTCATTACTTGAATTAATTCCTTAACCTTCTCATTTCCAAATGGTCTTAATTTTTTACTACTAAGTCCTTTTTCTAAACTATGTACAATTAAAAGAATACTATATTCTAATTGAGGGATTTCTGATTTTGCTTCCATATAATTACCACAAAAATCTTTTGCATCTCTCTTAAAATCTTTTTTTATTTTTACACATTTCACGAATCTTCTCAATCTATCATTCTTCTTTAATATTTCTTTTAAATTCATACAATTACCCCTTTCTAATTTTAAGTGTTGACATAATAAAGTGTAATAACTCTTTATCACATTTATATATATATATAACCGAACATGTCACAAAAATAATACCACCCAAAACAGTTTGTACAATTAATGTTATAATTGATATTCCCATTAATTGCTCCACAAATTTTAATATCAAAACCATACCTATACCAATCAAAACATATGGTATAACAGCCACCAAATGTTTACGATAATTAATTTCTTTTCTTAAACGTAAATACTGGTAAAATGGAACAAAAAACTCAGCTATAAGTGTTCCTATAACAGCACCTACAGATAAAAACCTATTAATTAACATAATATTAATAAGCATATTTATAATAGCGCTAAAAAGTGTAGACTTAATATAAATATCATCTTTTTTATGAGGAATAATATACTGTGTTCTTATAACATTACTCCAACCCATAAATATCAATGTTGGAGCTGACAAAAATAAAACTATTGCACTTTTCTGAAATGCAATGCCAAACATAACATAAACCAAACTGTTTGAAATTGCCATCAGTCCAAATGCCATAGCACTTGTCATAATTACTATAAATTTTATTGATAATGAAATGTATTTATGAATTTGTTGTACATCATTTTTCTCTACTAAATATGACATTTTGGGAAGCATAACAGTTCCTAAAGAAGTAATCAATCCAGACAAACAATATATAAATTTTTCTCCATTATCAAATATTCCGGTTTCTGCCATGCCAACCATCGAGCCTAACATTACCTTATTCATCGATCTATATATATTTAATGCTAAAACAGGAATCAACATTACTATACATGGTACTAAATGTTTTCTTACTTCACTTAACTGTATTTTAGAAAAATAGATTTTCCTTTTTATTCCAATCCAAATTGCAATATATCCTATAACATATCCCATTACCATTATAAATGAATAAATAGGCACATCATTTTTTTCTTTAACAAATAAAAATATACAAATCACTGTTAGTAACTTTACTACAACATTTCTAATTGTTACTTTTTTAAATTCTTCTAATCCAAACCAAAACCAATCAATATCAAGAAACGAACCAACAACCCAAATAGTAAAAATTAATGCTATTGATTTATATGTTCCTGAAAACAATTCAACATAAAACAAATATATTACGGTAACTATTATAGTTGCAATACATTGCATAGTGAATAAATTAATAAATATACATGACAATTTCTTTTTATTAGTTCTAATTTTTGCACACTCTCTTGTTCCATAATTAACCAAACCCAATTTAGCAAACAAAACACAATATTGAGCAATAGAAAAAGAATATGCGTATAATCCTACACCAGTTGTACCAATTACCCTTGATAAATATGGTGCAGTTATAAGGGGTAATAACATATTTAATATTGTAT